>LWDU01037675.1_pt1 | contig 24155 bp, 27 predicted proteins | sample 727161 | NCBI WGS metagenome assembly LWDU01 (sample SAMN04566230, study PRJNA314399) | hydrothermal vent metagenome | isolation source: deep sea hydrothermal plume seawater | place: Mexico: Gulf of California, Guaymas Basin | collected 2004-07-11
GATTCCAGCAAAAGGCAGCCCCATGTTCCGACGCACCAAAATCGTCGCCACCCTCGGCCCGGCCTCCTCCGACCCCAACCGCCTGGCCCGACTGATCGACGCCGGCGTCAACGTCTTCCGCCTTAATTTCTCCCACGGCAGCGCCGACGACCACCGCGCCGTCGCCGCCCGCGTCCGCGAACAGGCCGACGCGCAGGCCCGCAACGTGGCGATCCTCGCCGATCTGCAGGGCCCCAAGATTCGCATCGCCCGGTTCCGCGACGGTCCTGTGATGCTGGAACCCGGCCAGCCCTTCACCATCGACACCGCCCTGGACAAGGACGCCGGCGACAGCGGCCAGGTGGGCACCGACTACGCCGGGCTCGCCGACGACTGCCGGGCCGGCGACACCCTGCTGCTGAACGACGGCCTGCTCGCCTTGAGCGTCGAGAACGTCGCCGGCAGCCGCGTCGAGTGCCGGGTGCTGGTGGGTGGCGAGCTGTCCAACAATAAAGGCATCAATCGCCAGGGCGGCGGACTCAACGCCCAGGCCCTCACCGACAAGGACCGCGACGACATCAAGCTGGCGGCCTCCCTGGAAGTGGATTTCCTGGCGCTGTCGTTCCCCCGCCACGCCGACGACATCCATCAGGCCCGCGCCCTGTATCGCGAAGCCGGCGGTCACGGCGACATGGTCGCCAAGATCGAACGGGCCGAAGCGGTCGCCGACCCGGCGGTGCTGGACGACATCATTATCGCCGCCGACGGCGTGATGGTGGCGCGCGGCGACCTGGCGGTGGAAATCGGCGACGCCGAGCTGGTGGGCGTACAGAAGCACATCATCCGTCGCGCCCGCGCCCTGGACCGGTTCGTGATCACCGCCACGCAGATGATGGAATCCATGATCCACAGCCCCCAGCCGACCCGCGCGGAAGTGTCCGACGTGGCCAACGCGGTGCTCGACGGCACCGACGCGGTGATGCTGTCGGCGGAAACCGCGGTCGGCGACTACCCGGTGGCCACGGTGCAGGCCATGGACCGCATTATCCGCGGCGCCGAGCGCACCTATCAGAGCCGGCCCAGCGAGGACCGCCCGGAACAGGGCATGAGCCACAACGACGAGGCCATCGCCCGCGCCGCCATGCATGTGGCGAACCACCTGAGCGGGGTAAAGGCGATCATCGCCATGACCGAAACCGGCACCACGCCGCGACTGATGTCGCGGGTGCGCTCCGGCATGCCGATCTTCGCCTTTACCCCGGACCCGCGCACCCGCCGCCGCGTGGCGATCTACCGGGGCGTGGAGCCGCAGCACTTCGAAATGGCCGGCGACCCCGGTCAGGTCAACCGGGAAGCGGCCGACCAGCTTCAGCGGTTGGGGCTGGTGGAAGACGGCGATCGCTTGATTCTCACCAAGGGCGACGCCGTGCGCGTGGGCGGCGGCACCAACACCCTGAAGATAATCACCGTGGGCGAGGCCGGCGACTGACCGCCCCCCCCGGCAAGTCCCTGCATCAGCCACCATGAATAATCAGACACTCAATAACATCGGGAGAGACCATGGAAACGCCTTCTTTTAACACTCTGGAGATCACCGTCGATGACGGCATCGCCACCATCTATCTGAACCGCCCGGATCGCATGAACGCCTTTACCCGGGAAATGAAGGATGAGCTGCTCGCCGCCTTCGACTACACCGATGCCGACGACGCGGTACGCGCGGTGATCGTCACCGGCCACGGGCGCGCCTTCTGCGCCGGCGCCGACCTGTCCTCCGGCGGTGACACCTTCGACTATAAGAAGCGCGGCGGCGAAGGCGCCAACCCGGACGACGCCCACCGTGACGGTGGCGGCCAGGTGGCCCTGCGCATCCACCGCAGCCTCAAGCCCGTGATCGGCGCGATCAACGGCGCGGCGGTGGGCGTCGGCGTGACCATGCAGTTGCCCATGGACGTGCGCATGGCCTCCGAAAATGCCAAGTTCGGCTTCGTGTTTTCGCGCCGGGGCATCGTCAATGAAGCGGCTTCGTCCTGGTTCCTGAGCCGGGTGGTGGGCATCTCCTCGGCGCTGGAGTGGTGCTTCTCCGGGCGCGTGTTCAGCGCGGCGGAAGCCAAGGAGCGTGGGCTGGTGCGCTCGGTGCACGCGCCGGACGAACTGTACCCGGCGGCGCTGGCACTGGCGAAGGAGTTCGCCGACCAGACCGCGCCGGTATCGGTGGCCATGATCCGTCAGATGATCTGGCGCATGGCCGGCGCCGAGCACCCCATGGAAGCGCACAAACTCGACAGCCGGGCGATGAAGTCACGGGGCGGCTCCGCCGATGTGCGCGAAGGCGTGGAATCGTTTCTGCAGAAAAGAGCCGCCGTGTTCCCCGACAAGGTGTCCGAGGACCTGCCCGATTTCTTCGACTGGCAGGGCGAGCCGCCTTTCGAGTAAGGCGGCACCCGGCCGGGGCGGCGCGCAGGGACATATCTTGCAACACTTTCGACTTGCCAGAGAAAGGGCGTCCGCCCCCGGTCAACCCCCTTCGATATTAGTGAACATCCGTTCCTTTCCTGAAAAATGGAACAGCGGGCTGTGACCTGTTCCATTTTTCGAAAACGCGGATGCCGCTACTATTAAAGATTCAGGCGCCCTAAACAGCCCGTACATACCAACCGGTATTTTTGTTTACATTAAAAAGCCGGGGCGCCCCATTAACTAATTTACCAGTGTTCACATTGCCGGCCGGATTTATCCCCCATCGCTGAAAATAAACCACATACCAATGGGTATTTTGGCGTTTTACAGTATTGCGTCTGTGACAAGAGGGGTTCTAAGATAGTTCGTGACAACCGGGTGAATGGCTGATTTTTCAGGTATTCGCCGAAAGTCTAGTGGACTCTTTCTTCGTAAAGGTGTCCGCTCGGGAGACGATGCCCTGGGAAGGGCATATAAGAGGGCTTCATCAATCACCGTTAAAAAACCGGGTTTGTCACCCTGGGCGGCGGGACCGGTGACGGATGACCGGGACGGGCCCTCAAATACCAATAAACTTCGAAGAAAACAGGACAAAAACAATGGCACTTAAGTGGACCCAATCCAAACTGACCAAAGCCATCGGCTTGGCTTCCGTTGTTGGCGCGGCCAGCGCGCTGTCACCCGCGGCCCAGGCTCTGAAAACCGATTTCGGCGTTGAATACCGCGCCACTGGCTTTTACGCCCAATCCGGCGCTTTCGATGTTGCCGGTGATCCGCGCAACGACAACGACAATGGTTTCGCCCACCTGATTCGCGTAAAGAGCGATTTCCTGGACGAAGACACCGGCATCTCCCTGCACACCAGTGTGGAGTTGGCCGGGGATCGCTGGGTAGGCGATCAGCGAGGCTATACCGGCGCCGGAGCGAACGCTTTTAACGCCAACAACAAAGGCGACAACGTGCGCCTAGATCTGGGCTACGTACAAATACCTTTCGGTCACACCGTAGTTCGCGTCGGCCGTCAAGCCACCAGCTACAGCAACTGCTTTCTGGTCTGTGACGACCGCCGTGACCGCGTCCTGTTGATCCAACCGTTCAGCAAGACCTTCCAGGTTCTGGCCATCTATGACCGCCGTCGCGACCTGGACACGTTTGAAAACACTGACAACGGTGACCAGTTTGTCTTCGGTTTCGTGAGCAAGCCCATGGGCCTGGACATTAGTGCTTTGTACATCAAATACTTAAAAAACTATGAGGGCGATATTACTCAGGCGACAAACACCTCTGGCCCTTACGCAGTTAGTGGTGCCGATCTGTTTTCAGGCTATATCTCCGGTAATATCGGCGAAGTCGCGAAAGCAACCGTGGGCGCCAACTACTTCACCAATGGCAAGGTTACTACTCCGGCGAATAATGGCCAGTTTGTAACCGAAGATGCCCTCTCCCAGTACATTCGTTTGGAAGGCTCCGTAGGGGTAATGGATTGGGGTGTACAATATGTTGGCGCTCAGGATGGCGGCTACATCTCCCCCGGTTTCGACACGTACTCCAGCCTGATCCAAAACAACCCGGAGAGCACCGCTAACCCGACCAGCCTTTACACCATGGCGCAGAGTTACGGTGTCGAAGGTTACGATGAGTCCGTGCTCGCCGGCAAACTGACCTGGAACGTAACCCCGAAACTCGCCATCACCGGCGCCGTGGGCCAGCTGGACATCGACAACCCGGGCCCCCCGGGCGGCAACAACAGCGTCAGCGACGAAAGCACTTTCTACGACCTGCAGCTGAGCTACCAGGTGAACAAGACTCTGCGCACTTGGGTAACCTACGGCATTCTGGAAGAGAACGAAGCGGGCGCTCTGTCCGGCAACACGCTGCTGGGCGCTCTGCCCAGTGCTGACTTCTCCCAGGACGACGTACAAGCCGCCAGCGTTAACCTGGCTGTGAGCTTCTAAGCAACAGGTCCACTTAGTACCACTTAGTGCGTACCACTTCGGAACCGGGACAGTGAAAGCTGTCCCGGTTTCGTCGTTTTTAAAAGCCTGAAACGGCGCTGGACAAGCCCACCGAGGGTTGCGCACACTCTTTCTTCATTGTTACGTATCCGGAACCACCGCCATGACTCAGATGATCCCCCGGCGCGCGCTGATCGCCGCCTTGATCGCCGGTCCGTTGACCGTCGGCACCCTGACCGGCTGTGCCACCAAGGGCATGACCACCGAAGACACCACCGCCCTGGTGGACTCGCAAGCCGCCTTGAATACCGACAAACCCAACTGGGAAACCCCGTTCTGGGAACGCTGGGCCGAGAACGCCAGCGCCGGCAAATCGGAGCGCCCCGACACCACCGATGGCGAAGCGCCGCTGGCCAATATCGGCCTGGTGCTGTCGCCCTCCATCAGCGACGGCGAAGCCCTGATCAGCACGCTTTACAGCGACGCCTCCGAACAGGGGCTGCGCCCGCTGCCCGGCGGCCTGGTTGCCGAGACACTGGACAGCGCCGCGCCTTGCCAGCAGGACACCGCCGCGGAAGCGTGCCTGGCCAGCCTGGCGGCTTATCCCGGGGTTCGCATGCTGGTGGAAATATCGCCGGCACAGGACGGTAACGGGCTCAGCGCCGAGCTGCACGACACCAGCCTCAATGCCCACTACCGCATCGACCGCTTCGCCAACAGTGAAGCCGGTGCCGACGCGCTCATGGACGAGATCAACCGGCGCGTGGCCATGGCCCCCTGGTCCAGCCGCGTCTTCCAGGGCGAGGACGGCGGCCTGTATATCAGTGCCAGCCGCGTTAACGGTCTGAATCAGGGCCAGCGGCTGGACGTGCGGGAGCCGGGCAAGGCGGTACGCGCGCCCTCCGGCCAGGTGGTGGCGTTCCGCCCCGGGCAAAGCGCGGGGCGGGTGGAAATCGTGGAGTTCGTCGGCGACTACCTGGCGGTGGTGAAGACGGTGTCCGGCCAGACGCCGGACGACCGTCATTGGATCACGCTGCCCGCCAGTCAGTAGCAGGCACGAAGGTCAGCGCCGGGGCAGGCGGTACAGCCCGGCGTCGCGGTCGGCGGTGAAGAACAGATCACCGTTGGCCGCTTCCACCACGTCGTTGAATACCCCGGTGGGCGGCAGGCCGTCCAGCACCGGCAGCCCCACAGGCAGATTCTTGGCCAGCGTGCGGGTGGCGCCGTCCAGCGGATCAATCTCCAGCAAGCGCTGTTTGCCTACTTCCATCACCAGCAGCTTGCCCGCCGCGCTGACGCTGATGCCTTCCGGCATCGCCAGACCGTCACGCACCCGCCGCTTGGACCAGTCCGCCGGGTTCACCGCCCAGACTGAACCGCCTGCCGTGGTCACGAACAGGCGCGAGCGATCCTGGTTGAACGCCATGCCCGACGGGCCGGCCAGCGCCACCACCACCGGCTCGCGCTGTTCGCCCTGCTCACCGCTGACGCGCAGCAGACTTCCGGAGCCGAGCTCCGCCACCAACAGACTGCCGTCGGCCAGTTGCACCGCATCGTGGGGCGCCTGGAAGTCATGGAAGCCGTGGGTCATCTCACCGCTGGCCCGGTCGAAGACCTGCACCGTGCCGGTGGCCCAGCTGGTCAGGACTACCACATTCTGATCCGCCCAGGCGTTGAGCGGGTACTCCAGATGCGACGCCCACATGCGCCCCACTTCTCGAATCTCACCGCTGCCGGTATCCATCACGCGGTAAGCAAAGGTGTCGGCGATATGGAGTTCGTCGCCCACCATCGCCAGCCCGGAGGGCGCGGCCAGACGGGTGCGTACCAGGTCCCGCACCCGGCCGTCGGCCAGATCCACTTCCTGAATGCTGTTGTCGGCCATATTGGAGACGTAAATCAGACCGGCCTTTTTATCGATGGCCAGGTTGTCCAGCGACGGGTTGAGCTGCGCGACGCGGACTTTTTCGGCCCGGCCCGGCGTCACCCGCAGCAGTTCCCCGGTGGCGCTGTCGACCACGTACAGACGTCCCTGGCCGTCGAAGTTCACCGCCGCCGGAATCTGAAAGCCATCGGCGACGGTTTCCATTTCACCGCTGTCCACATTGACGCGAACCACCTTGCCCTTGAACCAGAGCGGGCCATAGAGATAACCGTCGGGGCCGAATTCAAAGCCGTTAAGGCCGCCCATGCCCTCGATGATCTTGCGCGGCGGCTGCTCACCGCGACGGTCGATCTCGTACAAGGCGTCGCCCATGAACACTTGGGTGGCGAACAGACGGCCATCATCGGTATAGGCCAAGGAATTCAGGCCGGGCAACCCGCTGGCGACGGTGCGGATTTCACCGGCCGCGTTACGGATGCGCAGCTCGCCCACCAGGTAGGCGGTCCAGGCGATCTCGCCGTCGGGCCCGAACGCCACGTCATCGGCCATGCCCACCGGCGGCGCCACGAACGGGCTGACCGAGCCGCTCTCCCGGTCCACCAGGGACAGGGACTGCCCCACGACGCTGCCGGCCAGCAGACGGCCCGCGGGGTCGACACCCAGACCGTGCACGCCCAGATAGGGCAACGGCCCCTCGACCACGACCGGTTGTCCGTATTCCGCCTCCGGGGGCGGCGGCGGCGCGGTACTGCAGGCGGCGGCGCCGAGCACCAGGGCGCTCAACGACAACCAGCGGCATTGTGTTAAAGGATTCATGTACGCTCTCCCTGTTTGTTATCGATGTTGTCGATCCAGATTAGCGCAGCGCATCCAGGCGGGCGAGCCATCGTTGTCCCCGGTTCGAGGCCAGGCCGTCCGCCCAACGGGTGGTTTCGGGAAGCCGATAACGGGTGGTGCAGGCCATCACCAGTTCCAGCGCCGTGGCCAGATCGGTGCGGTGGCCCGGGGACACGATCAGCGGCCGGGTACCGACCCGGGTACGCAGCACGGCACCCAAGGTGTCGCCGGCGCGATCCAGCAACGGCGTCCACTCGCCGCGCCCCTCCGGCACCTCGCCGTGACGGCCGGTGAGGCGCTTCTTGGCGACCCCCACCGTCGGCATGCCGGTCAGCACCCCCAGATGGGCGGCGATGCCCAGGCGGCGCGGATGGGCGATGCCGTGGCCGTCGCAAAGCAACACGTCGGGAGAGACGCGCAGTTGCTCCAGCGCGCGCAGAATCACCGGGCACTCGCGGAACGACAACAGCCCGGGCACATACGGAAAGGCCACCGGAAGCCGTGCCAGCGCGTAATCGAGCGGCTCCAGGGTGCGGTAATCCAGGACCACAATGGCGGCACGGGCGGTGTCGGCGTTTTCGAACCCCACATCAACGCCGGCCACCGTGCGCACCGGCGGCAGATCGTCGCTCAGACTGACCCGGGTCGCGGTGTCGAGCTGTATGCGCCGGGCCCGCGATGCGTCCATGTCGGCCCACTCCTGTTGCAACCGCTCGGCACTGATCATTCAACCCCCCTTCTCATCCCTGGAAGCCCGATCTTTGCTGGATAGAATCGCCGCCAGCGCCGCTGGCGACAACGGCGCGTCGATCATCGAGGCGCTCAGGGTGATCAAATCCTCAATGCGCGCCCACGCGTCGGCGTGGCTAAACTCGGGGCCCTTTATGTGCTGAATCTGCTCGAGCGCGGCCAACCCGTTAAGCTGTATGTCCACGACACTAACGAATCGCTGGTTAATGATTTCCGGCGGCGTATAGGGCTTCGATAGGTGCAAGGCCGCCAGACATTCATCCAAACCAAGGCCATAACGCCCTTGGAATTGACGCCAGATTTCCCGGTCAACGCGAAGTTGGACCAAGAAGCGCATGTAGTGGCCTGGTGTGCCGGCGTTATCCAAAAGATGCTCCGCGAGCGGCATGAGGCAGCAACGCGCTACTTGCTCCGCACTCAACGTCAAACCGTCACCCTCCGCGTGCGCCTGCTTGAGCATCTCACTACGTCGCGCATCTAGTGGTATCGAGCGCAACTGCAGCACGGATTCGACAATCGCTTCCCGCGACCCGAAATGGTAATGAATTACGGATTCGTTTTTTTGTCCGGCATACTCTCGAATCTCTCGTAACGTAGCACCCTGTAGCCCCTTCGTCGCAAACACACGCTCCGCCGCTAACGTCAGATCAAGACGCGTACCTTTAAGGACCCGCGTTTTGCTTTTAGAGTCCCGTGCATCACTTCTTGCAGCCATCAATTCAAGCCTTTCAGCAACCTTTAATGCTCCGATATTAACAGCTCATGAACCGGCAAGCAGGCGCGCCATCGCCCGCCACCATTGGGCCATGGCGACGGGCTCCCGGCCGGGGGCGCCGGCGGCGTGCCCGTAATCGGAGTCGAGCACCTCAACACGGACGTCGGCGATCAGCGCGGCCTCGTGGCCGGCATCCTCGACTGTGAAGTACAGATCGGTCCGCGACGGCATGATCAGAGTGCGCGCGCTGATCGCGCCCAGCGCGGCGTGGTAATCCCCGCCATACAGGCCGTTGTCGCCGGGATCGGCGCTTTCCCAGGCGTGCATCACCGCGAGCAAATCATTGGCATCCTGGGCCAGATGGTCCTGCTCCCAGAAGCGCAGCAGCGCGTCGATATCGGCGAACCCCAGATTCCGGTACAGGCCGCGCCGGAAGAACGCCTGGCTGTAGGCCCAGCCGGCGTAGACCCGGGCAAACGCCTTGAGCCCGGCCTCGGGCGCGCGCTGATAATCGCCACCGTTGTACACCGGGTCCGCCCTCAGGGCGCTGCGCACGCCGTCGAGAAACACCCGATTGTGGGGCCAGCAGCGGGCGGTGGCGCACACCGGCAGCAAGCACCGGACCCGGTCGCGCGTTCAACTCGCTGATCTGATGCGCGGTGAGTACGGCGTCACGCAGCACGCCGCCTTTTTTAAGCGGCAAATCGCCCAACTGAATTTCCCGGTTAAACCCTTGTTTCTCAATCACTCTTTCTCTCCTCACGCGCCGGACCGGGCGAACCGGAACGGGCACGGGTCCGGGGTTATATATACAGGCTGGCATGTATGTTGAATGAAGGAATCGTGCCAAGGCGCACCCTGAGCGCCCAGCGATGGCACCGACAGGAGAGAAACCGATGAATGCGTACCAACCCGTTGAATCCCTGCGCCAGGATCTGGCGGAAAACGGCGTGAAGTACGCCATGGCCAGCTACGTGGATATCCACGGCGCCATTAAGGGCAAGTTCGTGCCGCTCAACCACCTGGACCGCATGATGAAGGGTTCGGAACTGTACACCGGCGCCGCCCTGGACGGTGTGCCCCAGGACATCAACGACGACGAAGTGGCGGCCATGCCCGACGCGGCCAGCGCCACCCAGTGCACCTGGAACCGTCAGCTCGCCTGGTTCGCCAGCGACCTGCACCTGAACGGCGAGCCGTTCCAGGCCTGCTCCCGGCATATTCTCAAACGCCAGCTGGCGGCCGCCGCCGAGCTGGGCTTCAGCTTCAACCTGGGCATCGAGACCGAGTTCTTTCTGTTCAAGGACACCGAGGACGGCGGCTTCGCGCCGATCAGCGACCGCGATGTGCTCGACAAGCCCTGCTACGACCCCAGCGTGCTGATGGACAACCTGCCGATCATCGACGAGATCGTGGACGCCATGAACGAACAGGGCTGGGACGTGTATTCCTTCGACCACGAGGACGCCAACGGCCAGTTCGAAACCGACTTCATGTTCACCGACGCCCTCAACATGGCCGACCGTCTGGTGTACTTCCGCATGATGGCCAACGAGATCGCCCGCAAGCACGGCGCCTTCGCCAGCTTCATGGCCAAGCCGTTCGCCGACCGCACCGGCAGCGGCGCCCACTTCAACATGTCCCTGGCGGACATCGACAGCGGCAAGAACCTGTTCGAGCCGGACGGCGACGACCCGCACCAGTGCGGTGTGTCACCGCTGGCCTACCACTTTATCGCCGGGGTACTGAAGCACGCCCGCGCCATCTGCGCGGTGATCGCGCCCACCGTGGATCTGATGTTCGACAGCTTTATCGACTTCAAACGCTCCGAGTGGGAGCAGTACCACAACCTGGTCTCGGACTGGGAAGTGAAACGCTACCTGAAAATGTTCTGATCCGACCGTACAGGAGAACACCATGACGTTATTCAAACGCACGCTTCACTGGACCGGTGCGCTGGCGCTGGCCGGGGTGATGTCCGCCTCCATCATGGCGCCGTCCACGGCGCCGACGAGCTGGGCTTACTGTGCTACACCTATCTGATGGGCGTCACCCAGACCTGGTTGTTTTCACCACGCCTGTTCAAGCTGGAACAGGAAATCCCCTTCTTCCTCGACCGTCTCGACTGCCTGCTAGAGAGTTGACCCGGCGTCCGCCGGGCTGGCCGGAACCGGACGTCGAACACCACCCACCCACAGCGGATGCGGTCCGGCTTCGCGCAGGCGGCGGGCACGCAGGCGATCGATCAGGAGCAAACCGGCGGCGATCGCCAACAACGAACCGTTAACCAGCAGACGGTCCGGATCCAGCCAGGAGGCGAAGCCCTCAATGGCGCCCTGCAGCACCGGCACCAGCACATAGAGCGCGGCACACAGCGGCAACCCTACCCGCGCCGTGCTCAGCGGCGGTAACCGGAACGCGCTCAGAACCGCCACCAGCAGGGTGGCCACGAAGGCGGCTTTTTCCGCCACCACGGTGGTGCCGGGCCAGGGTGAATGCATCGCCAGCTTATTGGCCATGAAGGACAATGCGATACCGGCCATCACACCGAAGGTCACCCCCAGGGTGAGCCGCAGCATGATCTCCGCGGCCCGGCTCGGGCCCTGGCGGTCGGTGCGTCGCTCGCTCCACATGATATTGCCGGAAACAAACAGCAGACAGCCCAGCAGACCCAGCACGAAGTACAGCAGGCGCACGAACAAGCCGCCGTAGTCCCCGAAATGCAGCGAGTAGACCGGCGACAGCAGGAAATGGTTGAACGGGCGCTCCCCCGGCGCGGACACCGTCAAGAGCTCGGCGTTATCAGCGCGCATCACGACATGGGCGTGGTGGGCCACATTGCCGGGCACCGAGCCGCCCACGTCGACCACGGCGTTCTCATCCCCGTACTGCTGCAGCTCGATCCAGCCTACCTCCATCTCCGGGAGCTGCTCGCGGGCGGTGGCCAGGTAGTCGTCCACCGGCGCCATGGTGGCGGCGTTGCCGCTCGCTTGCGGAGTCGGCCAGGCCTCCATGGCCTCGGTCGCGGCGCCCTGGAATTGCGGCCCGAACACCAGCGCCCCCATGGTCAAAGTGATCAGCGCGAAACAGCCCATGGCCGCGCCGGTGACCGCGAAGATCAGATGGAACGGGAAGCTGATGACGCCCACCAGGTTGTGCAGGTTCTTCCAATAGCGGCGCAGATTGCCCTGGTGCTTGAGCGCGAAGAACTCCTTCTTCATTTTCGGCCAGTGAATCACCAGACCGCCGATCAGCGCGGCGCCGTAGAGCACCGAGATCACGCCCATCAAATACAGCCCCACCACCGGAATACCGAGTCGGAAGTGCAGCTCGTTGATGAAGCCGGCCAGCTCCGAATGGGGCCGCTCCACGGCTTCGCCGGCCTCATTGAAATCACTGGCGTGCTCGGTATGCCAGACCGCCTCGCCGTCGACCATTTCCTGCCAGATGGCGGCGGGCTCGTCGCCGGGGATCAGGAACAGCCAGTTGCCGGCCTCCGGGTTCCTGGCGATAACGGTGTCCAGCAGCGCCTGCATGTTGGCGTCGTTGGGCTCGGCGGTTTGCCACGGCTCCTGCCAGTGATGCAGTTCGTGATGGAACATATTGATGGCGCCGGCGAAGAACGCCACGAACAGCGCCAGCCCGGAAACAATGCCCACCCAGGCATGCAGGTCGATCTGCCGTTTCATGGTATCGACGCGCATCAGGCACCCCCGTAAAGCGTGGTGGTTTGCAGCAACAGCCAGGTCAGGCCGTTAGCGACCAGTAACGCCATGCCGGCACGCCAATGGCTGGATGCCACCCCGGCGAGCACGATCAGAGCGGCCCAGAACACCAGGCACAGCAGCAGCATCAGTACCAGCCAGTCGTGCCAGTCCACCGGGATCACCGCGGCCAGCAACCCACACAGCATGGCGGCCAGCGGCAAACCCAGCACTCCGCCCAGCAGCGCCCTCATACCGCCTCCCCGGAGGGGTTGCCGCGCCGCCCAGCGGGGTGCCGCCCAGCGGGGTGCCGCCCAGCGGGGTGCCGCCCAGCGGGGTGCCGCCCAGCGGGGTGCCGCCCAGCGGGATGCCGCCCAGCGGGATGCCGCCCAGCAGGGCGGTAGCTGTCCACCCGGTGGCCGACCAGCATCGGTAACGCCATGGCGCCCAGGGCGAACACCCAGCACGCCGTGAACAGCCCGACGCCCGGGCCCAGCCGCCAGCCCCAGCCGGCGAAACCACCTACCACCAGGATCGCACCGGCAAGCCGGGCGGCGCCCGGCAACGGCTGGGCAAGCGCCCGTTGTTGCCGGTCGGAGAGATAAAGCAGGGCGGTGCCGGCCAGTAGCACGGCGGAAAGGAGGAACAGCATAGGTAACTCAAAGTGAACCTGATAACGATTCGCATTTATACCCTTGGGGTCGCGGCGGGTCAATGCGCCAGGGCGTTATCTTGGGGGGTCACAAAGAGTTCATGGCCTTCTGGGCCGCGGTGATGCGTTCCGCGCTCAGGGTTCGCCAGTCCAGGTGATCCCGGTCGGGCACCCAGACGTCGGTGAAGCGGGCGGCGTCGGCCACCGCCATTTCCGCGCTCAGTAACGGCACCTCGTGGAGATGCCCGTGCAGACCACCGGCCCTGGACACCGCGTCCAGCCAGCCCGCCGGGCGCTGGTGCAGGCGCACACCCGGAAGTGGGCAGCGCTCCACCGGCTCGCTGACAGCGCAGTCGAGCACCGCGTCCCGTTCGCGGCTGATGCCCTGGCGCCAGAGCGCGGAGCCCCCCACCACCACCAGGGAGGGGAAGGCGCGCCGCAACGCCAGGCACAGATCCGCCTCGGCGGGCGTTTCTCCGCTGCCCAGGCGCATGAACACCGGGCGCGGCGGCGCCACCTGACGGACCTGACCGCTTTCCAGCCAGCGCAGGGCCAGTGCCATGGCGCCCTGCTCATCGCCGGGCATCTGTTGCTTCAGATCGGCCAGGGTGAACACCACTGGCAGACGGGTATCGATATCGCGGGGTAAGGCACTCATGAATCCACCGCGCAGGACTCACCGCGATCCAGACCAAGCCAGCCACGCATCCGCAACACCCGGGCCAGCACCCAGCAGATCACCGCCACCCGACCGGCGTTCCGCGCCAGACAACGGCGGTGTTCGCCCAGCCGCTGTACGGCGTCCTCGAGCCGTTGCTGGCACACCGCCCGGCGCGGATCCGGCCGGCTTTGCTGCGCCAGCTGCAGGGTCAATAAGCGACCCTGAAAATCCTCCATGTGCGCCACATAGGCCCGGTCCACCACGCTGAAACTGCTCAAACGCTGAATGCCGGCGCGACGATGGCGGCGCCGGCCGGTCTGCTCGCGCCGCCCGCGGCCGAACGCGCCACTGAGCCGATAGAGCGCGCGCCACCACCAGGGCCGGCGGTCAGCGACCGACAAATACCAGGCCCAGGCCTGCAGGCGGACGATATCGTGGCGCAGTTCGCGGACCCGCTGATGACGGCGGCCCCGGGCACGGTGACCCGCACCGGAACGGTACACGGAGTAGTACTCGGAAAGGGCACGGGCGCGGCAATGAAGCGCCTCGATGGCGAGCCGCAGCGGCGATTCGGACACCGCGTTTTGTCCCTCGGAAGCCATCGGATTACTCCTGGTTAGCAGGCCGGGCGGCCCGCAATGTTCGCCCCTGATCGCGGGTGACAAAAGGCCACCCAATACGGCTTAACTCTAGCCACCCGGGGGAAAACACCAAAGACACAATGCGTCCCGTTTGGGTGAACGGATGTAGTCGAATGTATCTTTTCAGCCCGGACGGCGGCGGCGTTCGGGCAAAAAAAACCGCCGGAATACCGGCGGTTTTTTTGTCGCAGACGGAACCTTACTGGTTCTCGTCACCGTCCATGGCTTCGCTCATTTCTTCACCTGCTTCCTTGGTTTCGTCCCAAGCGTCGCCCATCTCTTCGCCGGCCTCTTCCATGGGGCCCTGATCTTCGGTCACATCTTCAACGGCTTCGTCGACGTTTTCGCCGGCTTTTTCCATCGGTCCTTGCTGGTCGCAACCGGCCAGGCCCAACAGGCCACCAAATACCACTACTAACAGTCCTTTACTGAACGTACGCATAGTCACTCCTCGACGTGTCGTGATCGTTGGAAAGCAATCTATCGTTCCCCTTCCTCGGTGAACAGGGGCCACCCCTTTGATTTTCCTCTATTTTACGTTCCCGAGAACCGGTCGAAGCCGGCGTCCGGCGGCGTTGGGACGCCGCACCAACCCTGCTATGATCGATCAGTACACGAGGAGCCGGGGATGAAAAGACTGAGCCAACAACTGGGCGGGCTCGCCCAGCTACTAACAACAATGGGCGGGGAAGTCACACAGGTGGTGCAGGATATGCACGGCACCATCGCCAATCCATTCAAAATCCGGGGCGAAGGCTATACCGCCGCGCCCATTGTCTACGACCTGATTCGTTACGGGTTTCGCCAGGCCGGCAATCTGGCCGGCTTCGCCCATCTGGCCGCCGATCCGGACCAGGCACTGAGCGATAACCTGAACCTGCGCAGTGTTCTGAACGGCGTGTTCGGGCAACTGCTGCATACCCAGGACAGTGACTACGCGCTGCCGATGACCATGCTGCCCCAGGCGCCGTCGCTGGAACGGGACACCCTGATTCTGTTCGTGCACGGGCTTTGCCTTAACGAGGGCTGCTGGAACAACCCCGCCGCCCTTGCGTTCAGCGAATGGGCCGGGCCGAAACTGGACGCTCAGACCCGTACCCTGCGCTACAACACCGGCCTGCATATCTCGGAGAACGGTCGTGCACTGGCCGACCTGTTGGCGGGCATCGCCCTGCCCTCGCGAGTGATCCTGATCGGCCACAGCATGGGCGGCCTGGTGTCACGCAGCGCCCTGCACCAGGGCCGCGAGCGGGGCGACGCCTGGGTCGACCGCATCAGCCATCTGGCGTGCCTCGGCGCGCCCCACCAGGGGGCGGTGCTTGAGCGGGTCGGCAACCAGGCCAACCGGCTTCTGGGCGTCACACCCTATTCCCGCCCGTTGATGCGTTTGGGCAATCTGCGCTCCGACGGCATCCGCGATCTGCGTTTCGGCTACGTACTGGAGAAGCAATGGCGGGACCGACCGCTGGATGAAGCCCGGCCCAGCGGCAAGGTGCCGCTGGACCCGCACGTGAAACAGCTGTTCCTGGCCGGGTCGCTCAGTGACGAGGGCGCCGATAACCCGCTGGGCGATTGGCTGGTGCGGGTGGACAGCGCCCTCGCCGAGCGCCTCTATCCCGACGCCGAAAACCTGAGCCGGCGGCTGTTCCATCGCATGGGCCATATGGCGATGCTTGAGGACCCGCGCACCTACGACAGCCTGCGGGAGTGGCTGACCGCCTCATGAGCGACTGCCGCCTGTGCGGGCAACCCGGCGCCGAACTTTTTGCCTCCGTGGAGGGGCGCCGCTACCTGCGTTGCCCGTGCTGCCACCTGACCTTTCTCGGCCTCTCGCAACTGCCGGACCACGCCGCCGAGAAAGCCCAGTACGACCTGCACCGCAATGAACCGGACGACGCCGGATACCGGCGTTTCCTGGATCAATTGGGCGCACCGCTCTGCGAGCGGCTGGGCGCCGGTGAGCGGGGCCTGGATTTCGGCTGCGGCCCGGGCCCGGCCCTGGCCCGCATGCTGGAAGAACGGGGCCACCCGATGCGCGTCTACGATCCGATTTACGCCCCGGATCCGGCGGTGCTCGACCAGCAATACGATTTTGTCACCTGTACCGAGGTGCTTGAGCATCTGCACTGGCCGGAGCGGGAGTGGCGGCGATTCGGGGAGTTGGTGAAACCGGGGGGCTGGCTGGGCGTGATGACCCGTTTCCTAACCGACGACGGGCATTTTCCGCGCTGGCACTACCGGCGCGACCCCACTCATGTGTGCTTCTGGCAACCGGCCACGTTCCAGTGGCTGGCGAGGGAGCAGGGCTGGGAACTGGTGATGGCGAACAATCCGGTGGCGCTCTTGCGTCGACGGTAACGCCCGCTTACCGGCGGTGGCAGGCTCAGCCGGCCACCGCCATGGCGATCAACGCCGCCAACAGGGCCAGCGGCACGATAATCAACAGGCCGCGCAGCAGGCGACCTTTCAGGTAGGACCAATCCATAGTTACCCTCTCCAAGTGGGTTCGACTATAGACCGGCATTGACGCGTTCTTCATGAGGCGAACGTACTAGGCGTTCACATTTTACATTTCAGATTCCGCCAGGGTGGCGTCACGCATCCAGAATTGCATGGTCTTTTCGGTTTCCTCGCTGTCCCCCAGGTCTTTCCAGGGAAAACGGGCGGTGAGCGCCGGCTCCGGCCGGTACCCGCGCCCTCGCCAGAACGGCTCCAGCGAGCGGTAATCGGCGGGACGCCGGGGGTGCGCGGGGTCGCGTACCACCGCGCAGAAGGCGGTGAGCGGGTAGCCGAAGTCCTGGGCGTACAGCTCGCGCAGATCAAAGAAGCGGTGACCCACGCCTTCGCCCCGGTACTCGGGCAGCAGCACCGATTCGCCAAAATAAAACACCTGCCCGGGGGGGCGGGCCGTGGCGCTCGAACGGTGCCACGAATTCCGGGTCGGCGTCGTTCAGGGGCAGCCCGGTGGCGGCGCCGATCAGCCGGTTGTACTCCATCGCCAGCACCACCACGCTCTGCTTGGAACGGGCGTAGCGGTCCAGATAATCCCGTTCGTACTCCGCGGAGCCGTCGTACAGATAGGGGTAATCGCGGAAAATACGAATCCGCAGCTCCGCGAGTTCGTCCAGCCACGGTTCCACGGCGATGCCGCTCACCGGTCGAATTTCCACTGCGGACATGGCGCCCTCCTTGTTGCTACTTCCTGATGCTAGAACACCAGCGCGGTTCCAGCCAGCAACAAGACCACAAACAGCACCTGGCGAAAGCGGTGCTCGTCGACGCGGTGATGGAGCCACTCCCCCAGTACAATGCCCGCCAGCACCACCGGCGCCAGCGCGACCAGCCGTGGCCATACCGGCAGCAACGCGCCCTGGGCGGCATAGCCCAGGGTCAGCAGGCCGTTGAGGGTAAACCAGACCATGATCAAGGTGGCGCGGAAGCGGCTTTTGTCCAGCGCCACCCCGCTCAGCGCGTACACCAGCAGCGGGCCGCCGGAGGCGTACAGGCCGTGGGTCGCGCCGGCCAGCAGCATCCAGACACGCCCCCAGGTCACGCCGTGGCGCCGGGCCGGCGCGGGGCCATCACGCAGCCGCCAGAGTTCGCGGACACTGAATGCGGCGATCAGCACGCCGAACAGGGTCTGCAGCAACGCCTGACCCAACCAGGGCCGCGCCAGATAGCCGGCCAGCGTACCCGCCGCCATTAACGGCAGAATGCCGCGCAACAGCAGGCGCCAATGCACCAGCCGCCGATAGCGTACCGACAGGTAGCCGCTGAGCAGCAGGTTGAGCGGCACCAGCACCGGCATCAAGGTATCCAGCGGCAACACCAGCGCGCCCAGCGACAGCGCAATGACGATGGAACCGAAGCCGGTCATCGCCTCGGTGGTGTAAGCAAGCAACACAAACAGCCCCAGCAACACCCACGGGGAGAGCAACACTTCCAGCATTCAGGATTCCAGTTCCACGGCGAAACGGCGACGCATCAGGCGATGGTAGGTGTTCGGCGCCAGCCGCCACAACAGACTGGCGAGCACCGTGAAGCGGTCCGGGAACAGGCGTTTATCGCCCCGCGCCAGTGCTTCAAGGACGCGGTCCGCCATCCAGTCGGCGCTGCGCACCTTGCCCACCGACGAGCGGGCGTGGGCGGCGGGCTTGCCGTCGAAGCCCAGGGCATTGGTTTCGATCGGCGTGGCCAGAAAACTGGGATACACCATCAGCACGCGGACACCCTGGTCCGCCACCTCGCCGCGCAGCACCTCAAAGAACTGGGTCAGCGCGGCCTTGGCACTGCAATAACCGGCGCGGCCCAGCACCGGCATCCAGCCGGCCATGGAGCCGATGTTGAGCACACAACCGCCGCTCTCGCGCAGCAACGGCAAGCAGCCCAGGGTGAGCGCCACCGGCGCCTCCCAGTCCACCGCCATGACCTGGCGGAACACCGTCATATCGGTGCGCGCCGCCGGCGAGCGGTGGGTGATGCCGGCGTTGTTGATCAGCACGTCCAGCCGGCCGCCGGCGGCCACCGCCTCGATCAGGCGTTCCAGGGCCGGCCCGTCGGTGAGATCCACGGCGAAGTGACGCACCCGGTTCGCGTCCTCGGCGGCCAGCTCGGCGTGCTTCTCCGCCAAGGTGTGCGCGTCCCGGTCCACCAGAATCACACTGTGGCCGCGGGCGAACGCCGCCCTGGCCAGCGACCAGCCCAGGCCGGAGGCGGCGCCGGTAATCAGCGTCGTGGTCGGCGTGGTCATAGTTGCCCCCTGGCCCGTGCCGCGTCAACAAACAGGCGGAACACCTGCTCGGAGGTCTTTTCCGGCCGGTAACCGAACTCCTGTTTCAAGCGCCGATTGCTGAGCACCGGACGGTAGCGGAGGAAATTCAGCTTATCCGGCGTGTGCGGGGTCAGCCCCAGCCGGTGGCCCAGCCACAGCCCGGCATGCAACACACCGGCCGGCAACACCAGCAGCGGCTTCTCAAGAATGCCGGCCACCTGGCGCACGCTCAAGGCGCCGTCGCCGGCCAGATTGTAGACGCCCGCGGCGCCGGTCTCCACGCCGCGCACGATGGCACCCACCACGTCCCGGTCCCAGATGAACACGAACGGCGAATCGGAGCCGGCGATGGCGAGAACCCGCTTGCGCTCGAACAGCGCGGTGATCTGGTTGCGCGTGCCCTCGCCGAGCACCGTGCCGGGGCGCAGAATCAACTGCCGCAACGCCGGATGGCGGTGCCGGTAATCCGCCAGCATCTCCTCCACCAGACGCTTGTGGTCGGAGTAGGCGAATTCCGGATTGCCACGCAACGGGTCCTGCTCGTCCAGCCAGGCCGGGTTGTCCGGATGGTAGCCGTAGGCGGCCCCGGAGCTGGTGACGATAAGCTGGCCGACCCCGGCACTGAGACAGGCGTCGAGCACGTTGCGGGTGCCGTTCACATCGATGTCGTAATCCCGGGCCCGGTCGCCGGAGTCCTCCAGCACGGCGGCCAGGTGGACCACGGTGTCGATCTCCTTTTCGCGCAGCAGATCGCCCAGCGCTGGATCGCGGATATCGCCTTGCAGGCATTCAAACGGCAGCGCCGGCGGCACCCGCACATCCAGGCCCAGCACACTGTGGTCCTGGACCAGCCGCTCACCGAGCAAACGCCCGATATAGCCGCCGGCGCCGGTAATCAAAACCCGGCTCATACGCCCTCCCCGGTCACCGGATCGGCGGAACGCGACCAGAGCAGCGCCAGCACCAGGCCGCTGACCAGATGCCAGACGCCCCAGAAGCCGGCGATCAGAATCATGCCCGCGGCCTGCGGGAAGAAGGTGAACAGAATCGCCAGACCCAGCCCGGAGTTCTGGATGCCCACCTCCATGGTGACCGCGCGCCGGTCGGCGCGGTTGAGCCCCACCAGCAGCCCGGCCAGGGCACCGACGCCGAGCGCCAGGGCGTTCTGGCCGATCACCAGCGCCACGATGCGGTCCGCGTTTTCGAGAAACACATCCATATTCTTGCCGAAGGCCAGGCCCACGAAGGCGAACAGCACCAGCAGGGTAACCACGCGCATGGGCTTCTGGGCGCGTTCGGCGAAGCGGGGGAAGTGACGTCCGGTCAGCATGCCCAGCACCAATGGCAGGGCCAGCACCAGAGCCACCAGCAGCAGAATGTTCCAGGGGTCCAGGGCGATGTCGGTGACCATGGCCCGGGTGTTGGGGTTGAGCCAGCCATAAAGTGCGAAGTTCAGTGGGGTGAGCACCGTGGCGGCCAGGCTCGACACCGCCGTCATGCTGACCGACACCGCCACGTTGGCCCGCGCCAGCCAGGTCATGATGTTGGAAAAGGTACCGCCCGGGCAGGACGCCACCAGAATCATGCCCAGCGCCAGCTCCGGCTCCACGTCCAGGAACCAGGTGATCACGCAGGTCAGCGCCGGCAGCAACACGAACTGCGCCAGCAGGCCCGCGGCCGGCGCTTCCGGCATGCGCAGCACCCGGCGGAAGTCTTCGCCACGCAGGGTCAGGGAGACCCCGAACATCATCAGGGCGAGGATCACATTGAGAATGACCAGACTGCCGGTGCTGAAATCAATCGCGTTATCGGGGGACATAATGTCGCCTCCTGGTTATTGTTCTTGCAGCGCCCGGCGCTGGTGGGCCACTTCGGCCCGGTAGCTGTCCTTGTGGACGTAATAGGCCATGCGCGACAGCTTCAGATAGCGGTAGCCGCCGTCGAGGGTCTCGTCGGCGCGCTCACGCTTGGTTTTCTCCAGCCGCGCGGCGGCGGCATGGCCCTCGGCGCGGCGCTTGAGATACAGCGCCACCAGTTCCGCCTGTTCGTTGCGGCCCTCCCAGCCCAGCCCGGCGGCCTCGATCATGCCCATCATGAACAGGTTGTCGTAGTGCGGGTGGAACACGTTCAGGTACAAGCGCGGCGCGTCGTCTTGCCAGTTGAGCAGACTGCTGTCGATAAAGGGGTAGTCCAGCTTGTAACCAGTGGCGAGCAGAATCAGGTCGTAGTCGGCGCGGCCGCCGTCGGTGAAGGTGACGGTGCGGTCCTGCATGTCGGCGATGTCGGTGCGCGGGGTAATGTCCCCGTGGCCAAGATGATGCAGCACCAGCGAGTTGATTACCGGGTGTGCTTCGTAAAGCCGGTAGTCCGGGTCCGGCAGGCCGTAATCGCTGGGCCGGCCGATGATCATGCGGATCAGCCTGGCGTCCAGCCACTGCTTAAGGCGGCGCGGCAGCTTGATCTTGCCGCCGATGGAATCCGACGGCCGTCCGCCGATGAACTTGGGCAGAAAGTAATAACCGCGTCGCACCGACAGGTCCACGCTCTTCGCCTGGTGCACCGCGTCCACCGCCATGTCGCAGGCGGAGTTGCCGCAGCCGACGATCAGCACCCGCTTGTCGCGGAACAGGGACGGATCCCGGTAATCCCGGGCGTGCAGCATCTCGCCGTCGAAGTGGCCCGGCAGCGCTGGCCGATTGGGGGTGTGCAGGGTGCCGCTGGCGATCAGAACGCCGTCGAAATAACGACTGCTCCGCTCGCCGTCCTGTTCCACGGTAACCCGCCATCCCTCGCCCTCCGGGGTGACCGACAGTACCCGGGTGTTGAACTGGTAATGCTCGTAGAGGCCGAAGTGCCGGGCATAGTCCTGGAAGTAGCGCTTCAGTTCCGCGTGGTGCGGGTAGGTGGCCACGCGCTCGTCCATGGGGAATTCACGGAACTCGGTCATGCGCTTGGACGAAATCAGATGGGCGGTTTCGTACATGGTGCTGTGGGGGTTATCGATATCCCACAAACCGCCCACGTCACCGTTCAGCTCATAGCCGACGAAGGGCAGACCCTGTTTACTGAGGTTTCTTGCCGTGGCCAGGCCCATGGGGCCGGCGCCGATGACTGCGTACATGGGTAACGCCTTATATTGTGGCCACCGTCCATGGCGGCCCCCCTGCGGGCCGCCTCTGACGAGGCGTCAAAAATCGTTCCAGACGATTTTTTGTTATTGTTTCAGACTTGTTTACAAGCCTAGCCCCTCGGCGTCGGCCGGCCACGGCTGATTCGCGACCCGAATACGGTTAATTCAGGACCTTTCAATGACCCACAGCCCTACTGTCACGGTGCACTTTTCGCAAGCCATCATGCAGGCCGCTCAACGCCTGGGGCTGGCGCTGCCCGGCGACCTGGTGACGCGCCTGGACAGCCGCGAGCGGGTCGACCTGGCCAGCCAGGACCGGCTCTGGGAGGCGTTCTGCGAAGGGGCGGGCGACCCGCTGGTGGGCGTGGATCTGGGCCTGGCGCTGCAGGTCGGGCACCTGGATACCGCCGGCATGATTCTGATGAGTTGCGAGACGCTGGACGAGGCGGTGGAATCGCTGATCGATTACCACCCGATCGTCGGCGAGGGCGGCGCCTTCCAGGTGGTGCGCGGCCCGCGCTTTTGCGAGGTGCGCTATGAGCCGGTCTACCGGACACGGCGCACCACGCGGGTGGAAGCGGTGATGGCGAGCCTGATCCATCTGACCCGCTGGAGCACCGGCGATGCTTTCCGCCCCGACCGTCTGACGTTCCGCCACGACGCCCAGGCTCAACCGGACCGCTACCGCGACAAACTGGGGCTGCCGGTGCATTTCAACCGCCCCGACAACGCCCTGGTGTTTTCCGCCGACCAGCTCAAGCTGCCACTGATTCACGCCAATCCGGCGCTGTGCCGCCACCTGCGCGGCCTGGCCGACGAGCTGCTGGCACGCCTGGACAGCCAGTCCCTGGGCGCCCGGGTGAGCACCCTGATCCGTGACTATCCACGCTGGGGCAAGGAGCGCATCGCCGGGGAACTGGGCATGAGCGGGCGACACCTGATCCGCAAGCTGGCCGACGAAGGCACCAGCTTCAAGCTGCTTCGCGACACCCTGTTGCAGGAACTGGCGGAGCGGGCCCTGGCCGACGGCGCCCGCACCGGGCAGATCGCCGAGGACCTGGGCTTTTCCGACGAAAGCGCCTTCGCCAAGGCGTTCAAGCGCTGGACCGGCAGCACGCCGGCCCGCTTCCGGGAGGCGCGCCCCGACTAGACGGCGGCGAGCGCCTGCTCAATGTCGGCGAGGATGTCGTCGATGTGCTCGATGCCCACGGACAGGCGCACCAGGTCGGCGCTGACACCGGCGGTCTTCAGCTCCGCCTCGTCCAACTGTCGATGGGTGGTGGTGGCCGGATGGCAGGCCAGCGACTTGGCATCGCCGATATTCACCAGACGCTTGATCAGCAGCAGCGCATCAATGAACCGGGCCCCCGCGTCGCGACCGCCTTCAATACCGAAGCTGAGAATCGACGCGGGCACGCCGCCGTCCATATAACGCTGCGCCAGTTGATAGTCCTGATCGCTGTCGAGCCCGGCGAAGTTCACCCACGCCACCTTGTTGTGGTCCCGCAGGTAGCGGGCCACCGCCAGACCGTTCTCACAATGCCGTTCCATGCGCAGGCCCAGGGTTTCGATGCCCTGAAGAATCAAAAAGGCGTTCATCGGTGACAGAGCGGCACCCATGTTGCGCAACGGCACCACGCGGGCACGGCCGATAAACGCCGCCTCGGCCATGGCTTCGGCATAGATGACGCCGTGATAGCTGGGGTCCGGCTCGTTGAATTGCGGGAAGCGCGGATTGTCCTTCCAGGGGAAGCGCCCGGAGTCAACGATGGCGCCGCCCACGGTGGTGCCGTGGCCGCCCATGTACTTGGTCAGGGAGTGCACCACGATGTCCGCGCCGTGTTCAAACGGGCGGCACAGTGCCGGCGTGGCCACGGTGTTGTCGACGATCAACGGCACCCCGGCGTCATGGGCCACCTTTGCCAGCGCCGCCAGGTCGACGATGTTGCCGGCCGGGTTGCCGATCGACTCGCAGAATACCGCTTTGGTGTGCTCGTCGATGGCCGCGGCCATGG
>LWDU01035048.1_pt1 | contig 24145 bp, 21 predicted proteins | sample 727161 | NCBI WGS metagenome assembly LWDU01 (sample SAMN04566230, study PRJNA314399) | hydrothermal vent metagenome | isolation source: deep sea hydrothermal plume seawater | place: Mexico: Gulf of California, Guaymas Basin | collected 2004-07-11
CAACCCCATCACATGGTGGACTACACCGCGGCATGCGATGCACACGATCTCGAAGTGCCCGAGAATTTCAATTTTGGGCGCGACGTCATCGATCGATTAGCTCAAGACGAGAAGAATATTGCGCTCGTGTGGTGCGACAAAGACGACAACGAGCGCACTTTGTCGTATGCCGATATCGCCTCGGCTTCAAACCGTGTTGCTCACTACCTGCGATCACAATCCATTCGCAAGGGCGATCGAGTTGTGATCATGCTACCGCGCATCCCGGAATGGCAAATCTGCATCGTTGCCTGTCTCAAACTCGGCGCTATTCCCATTCCCTGTATCACCATGCTGTCAAAAAAAGACGTGCACTACCGAGTGCAACATGCCGGTGCAGTTGCCGCCATCACCCTATCTTCAGAGATAGTCAAGTTTACAAGCTGTGATCAGATGCTTCGGGCCCGACTCGCCATCGGCAGTACCGATGCGCCATGGGATGACTTCTCGATAATCAGTCAATTTCCCGGAACATTCGATAGTTGCGACATGGAGCGACTCGATCCCGCCATTATGTACTACACCTCTGGTTCAACTGGACAGCCCAAGGGGGTATGTCATCCAGCACAGAGCCTTTTTACCTGGCGTTACTCTGCACACTACTGGTTGTCCTTAACTGACCGGGATGTCATGTGGTGCACAGCAGACACCGGTTGGTCAAAGGCCGGCACCAGCATTTTGTTTGGACCATGGAGTCAAGGCAGCACGGTGTTCTTTTATGATGGGCCGCTTGAACCCAAACGTCGTTTCGAGCTCATTGAAAAATATCAGGTGACCGTATTTTGCGCCGCTGCTACAGAACTCCGTCAACTGATTCGCGAGTCGGTCGACGAGTTTGATTTGTCTTCGCTTCGGCTGACGGTCTCCGCTGGCGAATCGGTAAACCCTGAAACACTCGATGCTTGGAAAGCCTTGACCAGCGTCCCACTACTCGACGGTTATGGACAGACAGAAACTCTGATGACAGTACTCAACTACCCGGGTATGTCAGTAAAGCCGGGTTCCATGGGACGAGCCTTACCCGGTATTCGGACTGCCATTCTGCTGGAGTCGGGAGAATTAAAACACACCGGCGACGAAGGTGAACTTCTGATCGGTCTACCCAACACACAAACCATGCTCCGTTACTGGAATGATCCTGTGAAAACTAAAGCCGCTCTGCTCACGAGAAATGATCAAACGTGGTTCAAGACGGGCGACCATGTTGTACAAGACAACGATGGCTATTTATTTTACCGCGGACGCACTGACGACATTATCAGCTCCTCCGGCTACCGCATCGGGCCACAGGAGGTGGNNNNAATGCCGCCGGCCCACAACTGGTCGATGAACTACAGAAGCACACCAAAGCGACTACTGCACCCTACAAGTATCCCCGACAAATTGAATTCATCAGCATCCTGCCAAAAACAGTCAGCGGGAAAATTCAGCGCCAGCTGTTGCGTAAACACGCAGCGCGTAAGTGATCGACAAACTGGGTATTGACTACTTTTCAACATAACATTGGATCCGCACATGACAACAACATCCACACCTCCCTTACTCGGCTATGCCGATCGACTATCCGCCAGACCAGGCGAGAGCGTGGCAGTAAAGGTCAGTTGCACGCTCGAGGAAGACTTCCGTGCGAGTCTCGTTCGCATTATCTGCGCCGATCCAAATCCCTCAGGTCCGGGCATCATAGAGGAATCCGTCCCTGCCAATTTCGCAGCGGGCTACCCGGCACGGGTACAACCCTTTACTCCAGGATCGTACGCGCTCATTTCACTGAGAGACGATCTGACACTGCCAACAACGATGACAGTGAGTGCGATGATCTGGCCGACAAAACCTGGACATTCTGAACAAGCGGTTATGTCCTTCTCGAAGCGTAATAACCCTAGGACCTGGTTCGTGCTGGGCGTTGACGACACCGGCCATGGGTTTTGCCGAATTCTCCTGGCCGATGGCTCATCAGCCCAAGTAACGCTGCTAACAACCCTACGCGAACGAATCTGGACTCGACTGTGGGCCGCCATCGACACAGACACCGGCCAACTAACGGTCGGCAGTCATAACGAAGGACGGGGGGAAAGCAACACAACGGCTCTTGAAACCAGGGCCGCGGACAACACCACCGGGAAAGGTGAAATACTCATCGCAGCGACTCGCACTGAAGTTCATGCTTGCCATTTCAACGGAAAGATCGACTCACCCATGATCTATGATCGTTACCTCGATCAAGCTTCACTGCTTGACGAAACCAGTGATCCGACAGAGCACCTGTTTGCGCGTTGGGATTTCAGTGTTGGGATGAGCACCACACAGATTCACGACATCGGCCCCCACGCGCTCAACGGATCGCTGATCAATTACCCGGCCAGAGCCATGACGGGGTGGAATTGGGACGGGTCTGAAATGTGCTGGCGCCATGCCCCTTGGCAGTACGGCGCTATTCATTTTCACGACGACGATATCTATGATTTCAATTGGGAGACGGACTTCGTTTTTGATGTTCCCGATCATCTTAAGTCGGGCGTCTATGGAATCCGTCTTACCCATGGCGACCACACTGACACCATACCGCTTGTCGTCTGCCCACCGCGCGGACAACAAGCCGCCCGGCTATGCGTATTGGTTTCTACATTTACCTGGACCGTCTACGGCAACCACGCACGACCGGACTACAACGCGAACTGGCAGGACAAGATAAAACAATGGAATGCCTATCCATGGAATCCTGCTGCATTTCGACACTACGGTCTTTCAACCTATAACTTTCACAGCGATGGCAGCGGCATTTGTCACTCGAGTCACCTTCGACCGTTGTTTAACCTGCGACCCGGCTACTTAACTTTTGGTGCCAGCGAGTGTTCGGGGCTACGTCACTTCCAGGCTGACAGCCATCTCACAGCATGGCTGGAAGCCAAAGGCTATGACTACGATGTGATTACCGATGAAGCATTGCATGAAGAAGGCCCTGAACTGCTTACCCCTTATGCTGCCGTCACGACGGGCACACACCCCGAATACCACACACGCGAAACGCTAGATGCATTGCAAGCCTATCGCGATCAAGGTGGGCATCTTGCCTATCTTGGGGGCAACGGCTTTTATTGGCGGGTCGCACTGCACCCTGAAAACAAGGGACTGATTGAGATCCGTCGCGCAGAAGGTGGCATTCGCGCCTGGGCGGCAGAACCTGGCGAGTATTACAGTGCAATGGATGGCACTTATGGCGGTCTGTGGCGACGTAACGGCCGCCCCCCACAACGCCTTGCCGGCGTCGGATTTTCTGCCCAAGGCACTTTTTCTGGCTCTTATTATCGCCGCACTGCGGCAAGTTACGACCAAAATGTTGCATGGATGTTCGATGGCATCGAAGACGAGATCTTGGGAGATTTCGGGCTGTGTGGGGGCGGTGCTGCCGGTTTTGAACTTGATCGCGTTGATTACCGACTCGGCTCGCCGGAGAACACCGTGATTCTCGCCTCATCAGAAAATCACGATAATTCCTTTGTTCTGGTTCCCGAAGAACACCTAACGCATATCACGAACTGGCCCGGTGAACCGGCAGAACAACTCATCAGGGCCGATCTAGCTTATATTGAACCCGAGACGGGTGGGGCTATTTTCTCCACCGGTTCCATCACGTTCTGCGGCAGCCTGCCGGTGAACAACTTTCAGAACAATATCTCAACGCTACTTGATAACGTGTTTCACCGCTTCCTAACCAACTAACGACGGTGTGCGATACCACCTATACGGCCAACGCCATGCCATCGGTCGCTGGATCAGCACCACCGCTCCAAACACCGTCATCGATACGTATGCCGTGAACCCAACCAAACGCATATGACTGCGCCCAACGAATGATCTCGTAATTCATGGCCTCAAGTTCTCGCGTCACAAAACGGGGGATCCGATTACTAACATCGATCGGTGTACTGGTTCCAGAGAAGCGCGGCGCAATCACGGCATCCGTCATCGGCATATCGAAATCAATCAAATTAAGCAAAACCTGTAGCACACCCATCGCAATCTGCGTGCCTCCCGGCGCTCCGATCACGATAAATGGCTCATCGTTTCGGAACACGATAGTCGGGCAAAGAGATGAGAAGCGACTCTTGCCTGGGGCAAGGCTTCCCGCACGACCCGGCCTTGGGTCGAAAACACCCATACAACCGTTGTACATGAATCCCAGCCCGTCTGTAATCACACCTGATGGCATGCCTAGCGAGTGTGTCATCGAAAAGGCATTACCCTCCTCGTCGATGACCGATACTTGTGTGGTGTCCTTTGATTCAGGAACACGCGCCAATCGCTCAACTCGGGCTTGTTCACCATCGCGTATTAACGCTGCCAGCGTCGCCGCATAACGCTTCGATGTCAAACGTTCTAAGGGAATATCGACAAATGCCGGATCGCCCACGTGGGTATCCTTGTCGATCGTCGCCCGCTTCATTGCCTCACTGACGATACGAATATATTCGACCGAATTGTGTCCAACATCACTTAGATCAAAATGCTCAAGTACGTTCAGCATTTGGATTAACATAATGCCACCACCCGGTGGCTGATTGGTAGCAACTTGTAACCCTCGATAATCTCCACAAAGTGGCTTACCGTGACACGTGCTGTAGTCCGAAAGATCCTGTGCCGACAACAACCCCTCATTCGCCATCATGTCACTTGCAATATGGCCCGCCAATTCACCCGTGTAGAAATCTTCCGCACCGCGTGCAATCGCTCACCAACCCGCTTCAGTGAACCATCCTTGTTGAAGTAAATCTGTCGTCCGGATGCAGTCAATCCCAAACGTTCCGCTGACAGCACTCGACCGGATCCGTCGTTGGTTGTCCACCAATTGTAAACATGGGGGCGCACGATAGCCCCGGTCTTTGCCTCAGCAATCGCCGGCTGCATCACATCGGCCCACGACAATCGTCCCCACGCCTCTTGCGCTTCAGCATAGGCTTTAAGGCTGCCCGGCACAGTGATGGATTGATAACCCACATCGTTAACCCGGCCTTTCAGGATGAACCCAAAGCCATCCCGTGTCTCACCCTCAATCAGATCACTCCACATATCGTCCCGCGTCGCAGCGGGAGACTTGCCGTGAAAGTCAATGCATTCGTGTATGGCCCTACCAGGGAGATACGCCTGCAAACTGCCAAAACCGGCAATGCCGGTCATTTGGGGATCAACGACACCCTGAACCAGAGCACACGCGATCCCCGCATCAACCGCATTGCCACCTTCCTTGAGAATAATCGCTCCCGCTTCCACCGCCTCAGGCTGGGGCGCTACAACCATGCCGTGGGTCATGACAGCACAACCTCCGACAGGTCTGTCACTCGCATGATGATGACCAAGCTAATGACCCCAACGCAGTGCCACTGGGTCTAATGCACGGGCAAGTTCGAGCAGTCCTTGACGGGTTACCGGAGGTAACACCGTCAACGGGTGGCGAACGGCATCACTGGCAATAACGCCACCTTCCTGCATAATGGTTTTGGTGGCACGCAATCCACACTGGCGGTTTTCGTAATTTATCAAAGGCAAAATACTCGCGTACCGAGCGCGGGCCTGGTCACGACGCCCATCGAAAAAATCGGTAAGCACGGGTTTGATTAAATCTGGCAACGTAGCACTTGGCATCGTTCCCGTCGCACCGGCCTCTAGATCTGCCATCAAAGTAATCGCTTCTTCGCCATCGAATGGGCCTTCAATAACACCTTCGCCAACCGCGATCAGAGCGCGCAGTTTGTCAGCCGCCGCAGGCGTCTCTATCTTGAAATAACGCACCTGTGGCAATTCTTGCGCCAACCGAGCCAGAAATGACACCGTCAGCGTGACTCCACTCAAAGGCGCATCCTGCACCATGATGGGGATATCGATCGCCTCGGCTACTGCAGAAAAATGCTCTAACGTTCCGGTTTCGTCCGCGCGCAGTGCGGCCCCATGGTAGGGCGGCATCATCATCAACATCGCAGCGCCTTCCCCGGCTGCTCGTCGGGCACGTGAAATGGCAACATGGGTACTGAAATGACTACAAGTCACGATGACCGGCACACGACCAGCAACGTGCCTAAGACAAACTTCAAGCAATTTGTCTCGCTCCTCATCAGACAACAAAAACTGTTCTGAGTAGTTGGCCAAAATACAAATACCGTCAACGTTCTGATCAACCATGCAGTCAATGACCCTGCGTTGGCCGTCGAGATCCAGTTCACCGCTCTCCGTAAATGGTGTTGGCGCAATAGGAAACACGCCCGAATAAAGTCTCGCTTCAGATTTAGTCATTAAGGGTTCTCTGGCAATTCAAATGAGCTTAAGTATTGGTCATCGGATCAAAGCCCCAGCTAAAAAACGGCACGCCGCCGTCATTCGTGACCTGCACCACTTCTTCTACCCAGATACGTTCAGTTTCCGCACCGGGGTAGAGAATATGCAATGGCACCACCATACCCGCCTCAAGACGCCAATCGACATTCGGTGTCCCATCAGCGGTTACCTGTTCCAGATCCATGTGACTGAGCCCCAGTCCATGAAAAAAAATTAAAACAGAATCTGCTGAAACCACACCGGCCTTGCGATAGACCGAACGACCCAGTGCCTGCAGTTCGCTGACCCGCACACCAGGGCGCATCGCTTCCATTACTACTGCTGCTGCCTCCGAGGTTGCCACAGCATAGCGCCGGGCGTTGCCTACAGGTTGCCCGTCAACAATCCAGGTTTTACCACCATCCCAACAGTAAAGATCAAGTGTGCCGTGACAATCGAACATGACATGCAATCCTTGACTCACTTCGAAATCTTCGAGCCCAGTCTGCAGCATTACGGTCGAATCAACTCCCTGGGGGTGGCCCCAAATCATCGCACCTGGATCGCGTACGAAACCACCTAGACCGACAGCAGCACAATGGTACACATGGTTAAATTCCCGCCACGTCATACCACGCTGCCAATTCGCGATCGATTGCTCGATTGCTGCCTGGTTAAGTGCTGTTGATCGCTTAAGCATTGTCACCTCGTGCTCGGTCTTCACCGCACGCGCATACATCATGGGATCGTAGCCATCGACCACCTCCACACCATCCAATCCCAATTGAAAACCGAAACGCATGTCATCAAATGCGACCCGGCCCCGCGATAACCCAAGATCAGCAAGCGCTCCCTGGCAAGCTGCTGACATTGAATCGGAGAAATTTTGTCGAACGCTTTGAGCCCAGCCATTCTTTCCCGAAGCGGGTGAAATAAACCGATCGATGTCATTTTCTGCCGGGGGAAGGTCCAAGGGCAGCATGACTGCTCGAAATGATCGTATATCAGCAATCCAAGTCGGTTGGCTCATCAACGAACTGACGTAGTAATCGGCCAGCAACAGCACAGGCTGATCCGGAGCATGGCGTGAAATGACCACCGCATAGGGACGAGGTTCATCAGATTTGTGGGCAATGCCACTGAAGCCCGACAGGTAATAAACGTTATTGGGCATCGAAACCACGATGCCATCAAGGTTGCGACGCTTCATCCCCTCCAACAGACGCTCGATATTACAAAACTGTTCGGGCAATTTGGGTCGAGAAAATCTGGGCCCTTCAACTGGTGTTACGGACATACACTTCTCCTGGAAAAAGAAACCGAGTGGCCAAGACACCTTCTCGTTTTATTCGAACGCAATAAAATCTAGCAGATACGCCGCCGGCGTGTTTTTCAAGGCTGTTTGAGTCAACCTAACAACGAATCCCCAACACGGTACGCGCAAATGTCGGGTAGGTTTCCCCAATCGCGGCACCAATCGAACCTCGAATCAAGCCAAGTTCTCCGTCAGTAGGGCTCCGCGTGACGGCAACCTCGCCGGCGATATCAAATTCGAACCCCGTATTATCAGTGACCGTTTCGATTGTCTCGCCCGGATGCACGCTTCGCAATCGAAAGCCAGGCAACGATTGATCAAAGTCGAACAGGCATCGACTCGTTAACAAGACTCGCGGGCCACCGGGTCGGTATATCCTTTCCTCACTGGTCCCTGGCGCACTGACAAAATCGACCTTTGATACAAGATTGCGTTGACTGTGCGCCAAACTGAAGAGAATGACATTGGGCACCAGAAAATAAAGATACGCAGAACCAAAAGAGCCGGGAAACCGAACCGACTGCGCTGGATAATCTCCAATCCCAACCAGATTAATATTCGCCCCACCATCAATCTGTGCGCCACCGAGAAAAAACGCATCGATGCGACCCTGGGCGGCGCAATCAAACAACTCACGCCCCCCTTCAGTGAAGGTGTTGTGCTGTTCACTGCCCAACACCGATACCCTAAGAGCGGGCGATGTTTCCCTCGCTAACAAAGCACCAGCGCCAGGGATCGGCGACGCTGCCCCCACGGCTACGTGTGAGCGCTCTCGTAGTAAATCAGCGATGGTAACGATAAGTAATTCTTAAATGCGGTAACTCACGGGGTACTGGCCGCGGCAGACCCGTGCCCATAAGCACTCAGGTATTCATTAAACCCTTCCATCGTTATTGCGCGACGCACATAGTCTTGCAAGTGGTCGTGGTCAGCGGTGTAACAACCCCAAAGACCGACAGGCCAGGCCCCTTTTTCGACAACCGAAACACCATGGATATACATGCTGGGAATGACACCCGCCGCAGTGCGCTCGTCAGCGAGAAGTGAATCGGAAATGACCTCTTCCACTGTCACCAGGGTGCTCTCAGCGGCATGCGCCATGGTCATTAACTCTCGCCGGATACCCACCCACACGTTGCCATCAGTATCAGCCAGCGGGGCATGAAAAAGTGCGACATCAGGACGAATGGCAGGTAACAGCACGATGGGATCATCATCAGCAAACGGATTGTTCTGCACAATCCAGTCAGGCCTATAGCGAACAAGATCCGAACCGATAATCCCACGCAGAGGCATAAACGGCAGCCCCTTTTCCGCCGCCTGTAGACCGGCGTGAATCGCCGGACAGGTCGACTCGCGCATATGGATCGAACCCGTACGCATCGCATCGGTAAATCGAGGTGCAAGACCATGTTCACCCAGCGTCACGGCAGCAGATTCCAATACCGACACACAGCCTGCTCCGATCAACAAATCGACCTGCAAACCACCTTGCGGTACCGTAATCACCCTAAGGTCTGTAACCCCGCGTTCAATCAACAAACGTACAGCGCTCATGGCGCAACCTGAATAATCGGGGGGCAACGCAATACTGGTACCGTCTTTTATCCGGGTGACCAGTGTTTCGAGATCCACAACCTCAACCATAGGGTAACTCGCAAAACCGTGGTAAATGCCAAACGCTAGAAATTAGGTTACCAGATCGCGATCAAGCGCGTCGCGTCTGTTTGACTTACACCACCAATACAAAAATAATTGCCGGTGAGCACATCAACAGAGCAATAGGCTATGGCACAGGCACTCAAATCACAGACTTTAGCGACGGTTCCAATGTCCAACGAAGAACGCTCGCTCAGGGTCGACCTTGCAGCAGCCTACCGGCTGGTCGACTATTTTGGCTGGTGTGAACTGATCTACGGCCACCTGACCGCCCATGTCCCTGGGCCCGAACCCCATTTCCTTATCAATCCCTATGGGCTCAACTACGATGAGATAACCGCGTCTAACCTGGTCAAAATCGACATCGATGGAAAGATTATCGAACCCACCCCACACGCTGTTAACGAGGCGGGATTCGTCATCCATTCTGCTATTCATATGCTAAGCGACGAGACCAATCACGTTGTCATGCACACACATAGCCGCGCGGGCATGGCTATCGCTGCACTGAAGGAGGGTCTGTTACCCATCAGTATGGGTGCAACGGCCTTTTACGATGACGTGGCCTACCATGATTACGAAGGGCCCAGCCTTTATCTAGACGAACGCGAACGCCTGCAACAGTCGTTGGGGAAAAAGAAAACTCTGATTTTAAAAAGCCATGGCCTGTTAACCGTCGGGAAAACTGTAGCCGAGGCCTTCATTCGACTTTACCGGCTGGAAAGCGCCTGCCGAGTGCAGCTTGATGCCGGAGCCGCGGGCACCTTGGACATTCTTGACGGAGCTGTGGCTAGCAAATCAGGCCGTGATGTGAACCGGTTCATGGAACAAGAAGAGACCTTTGGTCAACTCGAGTTCGCTGCGCTGATGCGCAAAGTGGACAAAATAGACGACTCTTATCGGCACTAATGAGTCGACGCAGGGCATCTGCCCGCGGATGGAGCGGAATACCTGATTAACGCTCATTCGAATGTTATTTTTATGTGCGCCTAGCAACCGGGCGCAGTGGATCTTCATGATGGTCTGATCCACCTCTAGATGATCTATCATGCTCTGCACGAGACCCACAGGCCGTTGGTCTGGTAACAACATTTCCGACTTATCCTTCCAAGCATGAGTAATACTGTTCCATCAAAACACATCGATGGAACAACATTCGACATTACACGACTCGTCTAGGCGCTCAACTGAACGCGTGCGATGATGAACAACCGCGGTCACTGACACCGTTAGACAACAGCTGGTCAGCACGAGGAGATTGAGTAAAATGTCGGTATCATGATTTCACAAGAGAACCCTTCAATCTGGCAGGATCAACTGTACGACAGCTTGCGAAGGCACGACATCACTCTCTTCTCCTACGTTCCCGACGCCGGCCATGCGATTATCATCAACCGGTCACTCAACGATCCGAACGCCACTTCGGTGCCGCTCACAACCGAGGAAGAAGGCGTCGCCCTCCTGGCAGGCGCTCACCTTGGTGATCAACGTGGTGTGCTTCTGATGCAAAGTAGCGGTGTCGGTAACTGCATCAACATGCTGTCATTGATTGCTATTGGACGATTCCCCTTCGTCACCGTCATCAGTATGAGAGGTGATTTTGGCGAACAAAACCCGTGGCAGTTTCCGATGGGCCAGGGAACACAACCCTGCTTGGAAGCCATGGGTACCCGCTGTTATCGCGTTGAAACATCCAGCGAAGTCGCACCGGCGGTCGACGCGGCCACCGGCATGGCCTATCGTTCGGATCAATCGGTAGCCATCCTTCTGTCACAACGCTTGATCGGCGCTAAGAAGTTCTGACGTGCCATGAAAAACGCTCGAAAAACACAAATTAATGAGGACTTTCTCCTTGACCGGCGAACGGCAGTGCCGGCTGTGATCGGAGAGCCGTCAGATTTTCTTATTATTAGCGGTTTGTCAGGGGCTGCCAGAGACATTGGCCATTTGACCGAAGGAGCACCCAATACCTACCTACTCGGTGGCGCCATGGGCGCGGCGGCCTCGATGGGTCTGGGACTCGCCCTCGCGCAACCCGAAAAGCGAGTACTGATCGTCAGCGGCGACGGTGAATTCCTGATGAACGTAAGCAGTCTGGCGACTATCGGCCACATGCGCCCATCCAATCTTGCCATGCTGTGTATAGATAATGGTCGCTACGGGGAAACTGGCAACCAGGAAAGTCACACCTATCGCACCGCGGACCTCGCCGCGATCGCTCACGGCTCGGGTATCGATATAACAATGACGGTCAGATCCGAAGATCAGTTTGCACAGGCCGCACGCGCGTTGCGGAGTGGGTGTTACGGGTCAATGACGGCGCGCCAGCAGACTACGCACGGAACTTCGATGCCGTCGAAACCAAGGCCAACTTCCGTCGAGCATTGCTTGCGGGTTACTAACTAGGATCGCCGCCAGAAACTCCATCGCTCAGTCGGGCACAAAGTCATAACGGCCTATCCCTTGAATGATGAGAAATTTGCAGCGCTCGCCATCCGTCCCCGACACACGGTGTGGCCGCAACGACTCAACAGCAGTGGTATCGCCGGGTGCCAGCACACGCCGCTCGTCAGGGTTCCGCATCTCAACCTGCATCGGCCCTTCAATACAAAAAAACGTATCCGTCACTATGCTGTGATGGTGCCACGGGACACATTGCCCCGCCGCTAGGGTGAGGGTAGAGGTCCTCAGTCCATCGACCTCTGCAATGACTTCTCGTGCCTCAATTTTGTAATCTGAACTCATTGATGCGATTCCCTTGGCTCTAGATCAACCTATCGGAAGTAGGGTGTAATGATTTTGTCCATCCATAAATCCAATTGTTCCATCTCAGGACCAGCAGGCTGAATAGTCAGGTGCTGGAGACCATGGCTCTCGAGAAACTTTAATTTCTCCACAATGTCGTCAATACTGCCCACGAGATAACAGCTTTGGAGATGATCCCAATCGCGATTCTTTCCCATAATGGTTTCCATCGGCGCGCGCTGAATCGACAATGCTTTCTTTGAATCCGCTGTATCAACAACATAGCCCGCCTGAACGTGGGCTAATTCCAATGACGCTGGGTCCCGACCCTCTGATGCGACGTATTCACGTACCGTTTGGTAATCACGCGCCACCCATTCTGTGCTGCCAGAAGCTCGACAGGTAAAAACATCTGCATGCTTGGCAATTCGCTTGAGCACAGACTTCACCATGTACGGTTGGTCAGGTGAAAGTGGGCCAGGTACGCGGGAACCCCCTGCCACCCACACGGGGAAATATGTTTCCGGGCGAGGCTCAATAGTGACACCCTCAAATTGATAGAACTCACCGTTAAAAGATACGTTCTCTTCAGTCAGCAACAACTTGACAGCATCCAGAATTTCGTCGGTTCGCCGTCCCCGCTCACGCATCGAGACTCCCATAGAGGTAAATTCCGGCTCATTCCATCCCGGCCCGACACCAAAAAAGAAACGCCCACCTGACATTGCATCCAACGTACCTAGCTCTTTCGCCAACAACACAGGATGACGAATAGGAACAACGAGAATATTCGTGCCAAGAGGTATGGTCTCAGTGGCGCCCGCCGCACAGGCCAGCACCATTAAGGGGTCTAACCACGATCCACCGTACAAACCAGGGGCAGTCAGAAGATGGTCCCATACCGTGAGCGAGTCATAGCCCAGCGCCTCGGCTCGCCGTGCCATCTCTTTGGTGACGCGATACGTCATCTCGTAGTCAAGCCCCGGCCAGGTGTAAGATGGCAGGGTAAAGCCAAATTTCATGTCGACAATCTCCGTAAATTCACCAAATGCTCATGGTTGAAGTATCGCACGTCTCGTCCCAGCAGCCGACTGGCGAACGGTATCGCCATTTCCAAGCTCCGTGCCACTCCCGCGGTGGCAGAACACTATGACGAACACCCGCCTCATCCGCGGCGGCCGAATTCTGGACGCCCGCACACATCGTGCCGAGGCGCGGGATATGCTCATCATCGGTGAGCGGATTGCCGACATCGCACCCCCAGGGCTCACAGTGAACGACGAAACCGAGATCATCAACGCCGACGGGATGCTTTTGATCCCCGGACTCGTCAATGCCCACACTCACGGTCACGGCAGCCTAGCCAAGGGTATGGGAGATCGCTGGACACTCGAATTGTTGCTCAATGCCAATCCGTGGCTAAACGATGGCCAGACACTTGAGGACAAACATCTCGCAGCCAAATTGAACGCCGCGGAAATGGTATTGAAAGGCGCGACTGCGGCCTATGATCTTTTTTTTGAGTTTCCGCAGGTCACTCGAGAGGGAATCGACGCCATCGCCCGTGGATACCAATCTGTGGGCCTTCGTGCCGTAGTGGCACCCATGATGGCCGATCGCACCTTCTATCAAGCGATACCGGGACTCATCGATGCACTGCCGACCCAACAGGCTGATCGTGCACGGTCTTTCAAGCTCAACGAATACCAGAGCAGCATTGAGGTGTGTCGGGACCTACTAACGAACTGGCCTTATGACCGATCACAAGTACGTCCGGCGCTCGCTCCGACTGTTCCTCTGCACTGCAGCGACCCCTTCATTACGGCCTGCGGTGATCTCGCCGAGGAATTCGATGTAGGGCTACACATGCACCTAGCCGAATCAAAGATTCAAGCGGTTTCTGCCATGCAACGCTACGGGAAAACCTTGACTGCTCATCTCGCCGACCTTAATTTTCTTGGACCCCGTTTCACGGCCGCTCACTTCGTTTGGCCTGACGCCGATGACATTTCACGAATGGCTGATGCTGGCTGTTCAGTCGCCCATAACCCCGGAAGTAATCTGCGACTTGGATCCGGCATTGCACCAATTCGCGCCATGCGCGAGCGAGGACTGTGCGTCGGTATCGGTACGGACGGCTCTAGTTGTTCTGACAATCAGAACATGTTCGAGGCGATGCGCATCGGCGCTTTTGCCTCACGTGTTGTTTCGCCTGATCCGGAGACCTGGATCAGCACAGAAGATGTGATCGATATGGCGACGCGAGGGAGCGCTGCCGTGCTTGGTTTTGAAAATGACATTGGACAACTCGCGCCCGGCTATCTGGCTGATGTTGTCTTTCTTGATCTAACCAATATTAACTATGTTCCCCTTAATGACCCGACCCACCAACTGGTTCTAAATGAAGATTCAAGCGCAGTGCACAGTGTGATGATCGGTGGAAAAATGGTATTGCGCGACCGAAAGTTTACGACCTTCGACTACGCTTCTTTGATACGAGAAGCGCAAGACGCGGTCGAACGCCTCCGTCACGGAGCGCATGAGATGCGACAATTTTCCGAAGCCATGGAATCGGCCGTTGGTCGATTCTGTATTGGTCTCGCCCGTGCACCGTATCATGTGCATCGACTATACAACGAGCAAAGCTTTATCTAGCCTAGCCCCCGTGCTGGTGTTTCGAGGACAACTGAATCAGAACAGGGCACCTCGTGCAGTCACCGGCCACAACGCTTCTACCTGTTGCGCCCGAACACCAACATACCAATCGTGAAGGTTGACCGTCGGATCACAATGCCCCGGAATCAGACGCACTTTGTCGCCCAGCGTGTAGCGCTTGCTCGATGCCGATAGTTGGAGATTGCCATGTTCGTCGGACGGCCTCGCATATTCGGTACTCGGGTCATCGGCCACGACGGGCATTCCCGAATCGAATGCCATTGACTTAAGCCCGGCGTCGACCACGACCCGCGCCGGATCAGGCAGGCTCATCACGGTGCTGTAAACAAACAGGCTGTGGCCAAATCCATGTGACCACTCGTCGTCGCCATCTTCATTCTGGCCATAATCCGCATCCATAAACAAATACGACCCGGCCTGTAATTCAGTATAGATGCCACTCGCTCCCTCGAACTGCCAAGTGCCAGTACCCGCACCAGTAACGCGAGCACAAACAATATCCTCTGCAGCCAACTGTGTCATCGTTTCCCGAACCTGACTCGCGGCGGATTCAATCGCCAAGCGTCGCTCTTCAAATTTGCGGATGTGTTGTGCGCGCCCATGGTAAGCCTGTAATCCCCCGAAAGACAGATGGCTTGAGCTGGCCACTTGTTTAGCCAGTGCAACTGCCGCTGGACCCGGCGACACACCGCAACGCGCGCTGCCCACATTAATCTCAACCAGGGTATCTAACCTCACATCATGAGCCGCCGCACAATCGTTGAGACTATCGACATTGCCTGAGTTATCGACACAAACCCCCAGGACCGCACGTTTCGCTAACCGCACCAAGCGCTCGATTTTTTTCTGTCCGACAACTTCGTTGGTCACAAGAATGTTCGTGATACCCGCGTCGACCAGCGCTTCCGCTTCCGTCACCTTCTGGCAACAGACACCAACGGCGCCGCGGGACATCTGCGCCCGAGCAATGCTAAACACAACCCCCATCGCGCGCACCGCCTTCGCCATGCGCTCCATGTTGGCCTCGAACACGTCAAGGTCAATAATTAACGCTGGCGTGTCAACCTCTACCAGCGCCATACCGATTTCTGCTGGAGGGGAAACCGGCATTAACTTGCACCACCTGACAAGCCCAACAGTTGCCGCGCTTCCGACACCGTGGCAACCGTACCGCCTAGTTCCTTGATAATGCGCACCGACTTTTCCACGAGTGCAACATTACCCGGTGTCTTAACGCCCTTCGCAAGATACACCGTGTCCTCCATACCAATACGACAATGACCACCGAGTAGAAAAGCCTGCGCCAGCATCGGAAATGCCATACGGCTAGCGCCGAAAGCAGCCCATTCGGCGCCTTTTGGCAACATCGAACGGGCATAAGCCAACGACTCTGTTGTCGCTGCCATTCCATAATTAACACCCATGACCAGTTGAAACAAAACCGGCTCACGCAACGTCCCCTCCTTCAATAAATCGTGTGCGATGCGTATGTCGCCCGTGTCAAACACCTCCAGTTCCGGCTTGATTCCCGCACTATAGATCCGCTCTGCCATCACTCGAATTGCTGGTGGATGGTTAATCACCGCGCCATCACCGAACCACATCGTGTTGAGGTCAAGGCTGCAGATCTCAGGCTTGAGCTGCACCACGTGTTCGGTACGCACCTCTGGACGGGTCAAACTCGTTGCAGGAGCTGCCACCTTGGGATCGGCATCCGACGGCACAAAGCGGCCACCGGGACCTGTTGTCAGGTTAATGATGAGATCGGTATCGCTCGCACGAATACGTGTGACTACCTCTCGGTAATATTCCAACTCCATACTCGGCGTCCCCGTCTCAGGATCACGCACGTGGATATGACAGATGGCGGCACCGGCATTGGCTGCGGCAATACTCTCACCCGCGATCTCCTCCGGTGTAATCGGTAAATTCGAATTGTGCGCACGGGTCGTAAAGCTTCCGGTTACGGCACAACTTAGGATCGTCGGTCTCATCTCATGCTCCCTTATTTGATTGCCAATTCAGGTGGTTAGTCTGAAGACGTGTCGTTAGTGTCAAGATAACTACGGCGTACATCGCGTGCAACTAGTTCCACATCTCGCTCCGCCACCGCACCGTAACCACCACCGCCAGGTGTCTTGATCTGAACCCAGTCACCTTCAGTCAATAAATAGCCTTCGCCCTTGGAGGTGTGTCTAGGTTCGGTGACCACCCCCCCCTGACTGACTTGAATCTTGTTGGTTGCCCCAGCTCCGCCACCGATCATTCCAGGCGGTCCGGTGCGACCATGGTCCATTAAAAAGGACGCCTTTCCTTCACCACGTAATAGACGTACTCGATAACTGACACCAAAGCCACCACGGTGACGCCCGGGCCCGGCAGACCCCTCACGCAGAGCATACTCATCAAACATCAACGGGTAGTGTTGTTCCAATATCTCGATCGGCTGCGTTTTAGAGATGCCGACCGTAGAGCAGCCATTGGTCAACCCATCGCCATCAACATAGCCACCGTAACCACCACCGGTGAAGAAATACATGATGTAGTCACGGCGCATCTCCGGGTCGTGGCCACCCAATGCAAAATTGCCGCTGGTACCCGCGGGAGCCGCAAACAGACGGTCTGGAATCGCCTGCCCCATCTCACCGAACACTGCCTCCATAATACGTTGCGCCACTTCCGCCGCACATCCTGCTACCGGTCGTGGATATTCTGCGTACAGCACCGTTCCTCGTGGGGGCTTGATGTGGAGGGGCTTAAAGCAACCCGCGTTGATCGGCACTTCGGGGAAAATGTGCTTCATCGCAACGTATACAGCCGACTGCGTCGTTGCCCAGACGGAATTCATCGGCCCCCGGCATGGCGGGCTTGAACGTGAGAAGTCGAAATGGGCATCACTGCCATCGATAGTCAGATCGAGCGCAATCTCGAGTGGCTCATCAACCACGCCGTCGCTGTCCATCAATGCGGTAAAACTATAGTGGCCGTCCGGCACGCCAGACAACACCTCACGCATGTGCTGTTCGGAACGTTCCTTAAGTTCAGTAATCGCCGTTTCGACAGTGTCAACACCGTAGCGATCGAGCAGCACGGTCAAGCGCCGTTCGCCGGTTCTCAACGCTCCTATCTGGGCACGGATGTCACCAATTCTTTCTTCGGGTACACGAATGTTGTTCAGAATGATGTCGACCACATCCTGCACAAGCTCTCCATTGCGAACCAATTTGACCGGGGGCAAACGCAGCCCCTCTTGCTGAATTTCTGTTGCGGTAGAGCAGAATCCGCCGGGAACCATGCCCCCAGTATCAGGCCAGTGCCCCGTATTGGAAAGAAAACACCATAATTCATCCTGATAGTAAAATGGCATGATCATCTTAACGTCCATCAGGTGTGTGCCGCCAAGATAAGGATCGTTCTGGATGATCACATCCCCGCGTTCTAGGTCACGTCGCCGCTCTAGTACCGCACCGGTGGCGAATTGCATAACACCGAGAAATATGGGCAATCCCAATTCTCCCTGCGCAATCATTTCACCATTCTCACGACCGTAAATTCCATTGGATCGGTCAAACGCTTCTGAAATAACCGGTGAGAACGATGTTTTTTCGTGCACCAAATCCATTTCAGAACAAACCTGACGTAAACCGTTCTCAATCACCGCAAGCGTTACCGGGTCTATTGCCATCATTGCCTCCAGAGGGTCATCAGTTGTTGCCACCGACTTCGATCACGAGATTACCTGCATCATCGACTGTCGCCACCGCACCTGGATCGATGACACAAGTAGAATCCGGCTGGACCACGATGGCCGGGCCTGTCACAACTAACCCATTGGTCAACGTATCGCGCTCGAGCAAAGGTGTCTCCAGCCACCGTCCATTAAAATAAACCGGACGGCTGCGCTCAGCGGATGCCACGACCTCTGATTCACCAAACAGTGATAAGTCTACGGCCTGCCGAGTCCCAATCACCGTGGTGCGTAAACTGGCGAGCACGGGCTTCATGTCTGCCAAAATAATTTCAAACCGCTCCGCATAACGCTCAGCAAACGAAGTCGCTACCCGATCGGCATCAAAACCAGGACTGTCAACACGCACTCGAAACACGTGACTCTGTCCGCGATACATCAGATCTGCTTCATGAAATACTTCGACACCCGTCACAGGCACCGCATATGACTCAAGCGCTTGAGTGCCTCGCGCCGCCTGGTCGTCAAAAATCTTGTCCGCCTCAGTCGCATCAACTTCGCTCAGGGCGCGCCACAAAGAATGAACATCGTCATGTCGAAGATCCGACAACAGGCACCCCAGGGCCGAGGTAATACCTGGAAAGCGTGGCACTAACACCCGCGGAATACCCAGTTCGCGGGCCAACTCAACTGCGTGTAAGGGGCCTGCACCACCAAAAGCAAAAAGAGTGAAATCACGCGGATCATGGCCTTTCTCGACCGATACCAGGCGAATGGCCGAAGCCAATTGATTGCCCGCCACCGCCAGTACTGCCGCTGCGGCACTCACGGCATCCAGTGCCAGTGGATCACCAACCGCCGACCCCAGTGCGCCGGCAACCACCTCTGTGCCATGCGCCTGACTGACACCAGCGAACCCCGAGGGTTCGACACGACCGAGCATCAGGTTAGCATCGGTGACCGTGGGCTTTGCACCACCTCGCCCGTAGCACACTGGACCGGGCTCAGCACCGGCGCTTTCCGGTCCCACACGAAGCAGTCCAGCGGCATCAACGCGTGCAATAGACCCCCCGCCAGCACCGATGGTATGAATATCAACCATCGGTACATGCACCGGCACACCATAAGCAAGATCCTTTTCGGCACTGAGTGCCGGTGTTCCACCAAGAATCAAACTGACATCAAAACTGGTGCCCCCCATATCACAGGCAATCAGATTTTCAAATCCAGCCTGCCGACCGATGTGGGCTGCTGCAACCGCGCCCGCTGCTGGACCTGACATAACCGTTTGCACAGGTTGGCGCGCGGCAGCAGATGCATTGAGTGTGCCACCGTTGCCTTGCATCACAAGTAATTGACGGTCGTTGCCGGCGTCTTTCAATCGCTGTCCCAACCTTTTTAAATAACGAGCCAATACTGGCTGGACAAACGCATTCACCGCTGCCGTACTGCCGCGTTCGAACTCCCGCACCTCGCGCAAGATCTCGCTGCTAACCGACACATAATCATTAGGCCACATTTGCTGTGCGATTTTCGCCGCCTGCTGTTCGTGCACCGGATTGGCATAGGCGTGCAGAAAATGAATAACCAGTGACTCAGCACCCGCATCGCGTAAGCGAACAAGTGCAGCCCGCACCTCAGCTTCGTCTAGCGGCCGCACCACACGGCCGCTGGCATCCAAACGCTCGGTCACTTCGACTCGTAACTCACGATCGATCAGTGCTTCGAACGAACCGGTCAAACCATAATTGTTCGGCCGGGTACGCCGACCCAATTCCAACACGTCGCGAAATCCACGGGTGGTAATCAACCCACAGCGAGCGCCCTTACGTTCGAGTACCGAGTTGGTCGCAATCGTTGTGCCATGCACTATCGCAACAAGGTCTGCAATTGCTCCGTCGCCTGCATAAAGCCCAGACATCACGGCATCAGATTGGTCAGTCGGCGTCGTCGGCACCTTGGCCACTCGAAATGCGCCTGACTCGTGATCCAGAAACAACAGGTCAGTATTGGTTCCTCCGACATCCACCCCCACCTGCCACTCACTCATTGCAACTGCCTCCTAATCTTGATGCATCGGTGACTCTTGACAATACGGGGCAAGCAACTCAAGAGTCGCTGAGCCAAACTTTGCTATCTTGCCGCGGGTTTCCACAGGTAGGCTACTATACGATGAACGAATATCAGCACTCCGATAGGCTTATATCAAAACCCTGAAACTTTTCTGGTGAAGGTCCGCCCGCATGAACCAAAGAGCTAATCAACGCGTCGCCTACTATAACGGGAATATCGTGGCAGAACGCGATGTGCGTATCCCCTTCCGTGACCGTAGCTTTCTTTACGGCGACGGGTGTTTTGACATGACCCGTACCTTTAACGGGACCGTATTCAAACTCACAGAACACGTTGAGCGTCTTTTTGAATCGCTGACCTATTTGCGTATCGACATTAATTTGTCACCAAGTGAGGTTGTAGAGATCAGTAACGAAGTTCTGTCACGCAACCGGCACTTATTGGATACTGGTGATGACTACTGGTTGGGCCAAAGAATTTCGCGCGGCGTTAAAGCAGTTGGCGACGAGGGTTGGGACGACACTGGGCCCACCATTATCGTTGAGTGTCAGCCTCTACCTTTTCAAGAACGGGCGCACTACTACCGTGACGGACTCAACGTAATCATTCCATCGGTTCGTCGAACACCGCCAGAGATGCTGAGCCCACGTACCAAAACGCATAATTACCTCAACTTGGTGATGGCCGATCTCGAAGTCCAAGCACAAGATCCAGGCGCTTGGGCGATCCTGCTCGATCACAACGGCAACCTATGCGAGGGCCTGGGTTCTAACCTCTTTCTGATAAAAAACGGTCGCCTGTTAACACCTCGCGCGCAATACGTGCTCGCCGGGATTAGCCGCGGAACAGTAATCGATTTAGCAGAACAATTGGGCATCGCGTGCGAAGAACGAGACCTTGACCTTTATGACGCGTACACCGCCGACGAAATATTTGTCACGTCGACAAGCTTTTGCATCTGTCCGGTGCGCTCGATCAATGGCAACAAGGCGGCACAGGACGCTATTCCTGGGGAAATTACCCAGCAACTGTTAAGCGCCTATTCCACACTAGTTGACTGCGATATCGTCGCCCAGTATCTGCGGCATCTTAAACCGGAGTAAGCTTGATGAACGACACGACCGCCCGTAATTTCACACTCGACGATGCCGTGAATGACGTCGAGAAACGCTATGTGCGTGCTAATCCGAAGAGTGAGGTGCATTACCAAGCAGCCACGAAGACCATGCCAGGCGCCAATACTCGATCGACCTTGCACCACGACCCCTTTCCCGTTGTTTTAGTTAAAGGAGAGGACGCCAGAATCAGTGATCTCGACGGCAATAGTTACGTGGATTTTCTAGGTGAATATACGGCCGGTCTCTATGGACATTCCGAACCCACTATCAAGCAGGCCATCATCGATGCACTCTCCGGTGGCTTCGTTCTGGGTGGACCAAATCCTTACGAGGCACGCCTTGCAGAACTGATGGTTGAACGATTTCCCGCCGTTGAGTTGATTCGTTTCTGCAACTCTGGAACGGAAGCCAATATGATGAACATCTCCCTTGCACGTGCCGTGACGGGAAGGCCTGCAGTGATGGCCTTAAACGGCAGTTACCACGGTGGGCTGTTCTCTTTTGCCGGCGGATCTCCGTCACCCATGAATGCACCCATCGAAGCAGTTATCGGTGAATTCAACGAAGTGGATCGTTGCCGTGACTTGATACGTCGCCACGCTAATCGTCTGGCAGCACTGATTGTTGAGCCCGTCATGGGTGGTGCCGGCTGTATCCCTGCCGAAGATGATTTTCTCCATATGCTCCGCCACGAGACTGAGCAGCACGGCATCGTGCTGATATTTGACGAAGTCATGACCTCCAGACTATCTCCCGGTGGACTACATCAACTGGTGGGTATAACGCCGGACCTCATCTCCTTTGGAAAATACCTCGGTGGTGGCGTAACCTTTGGCGCCTTTGGTGGTCGTACCGACCTGATGGCCAGATTGGATCCGCGCCAACCCGATGCGCTGGTCCATTCGGGCACGTATAACAATAACGTTCTGACGATGGCAGCGGGTATTGCGGGGCTGTCTAAAGTTTTTACGCCGGACATCACTGAACGACTAAATCAAACCGGCGATGATTTTCGACAACACTTACAGTCAGTGGCTGATCAGCACGATGCGCCGTTTCAAATCATGGGCCGTGGCTCAATGATTTGCATTCATCCGCAACGCGAACCGATCAAAACTTTCGCAGACACTGCGACCTCTAGTCCGGCGGCGCGAAAACTTGTTCACCTGGAAATGCATCTGCGCGGCTTCTATTTGGCTCGGCGTGGGTTCATGAGCCTATCTCTACCGCTAACGGAATCCGATCTCAACTCGTTTGCCGAGGCTTTTGAAGCAGTCGTGACTGAACACGGCCAGGTGCTTGCCGCGCACTAGTGTGAACACTTCCACTCGAATTCAGCTGAAACCTGTTTGCACCCTTTCATCGCGACAATGGTGATAAACGCACGCCGTTGAGCGCAACACCGTAAGATTCGAATTAATCAGAGAAAATGACATGCAACTTGAAGGACAAGTAGCGATTATTACCGGTGCCGCGAAAGGAATGGGCGGCGCGATAACGCGCGCGCTGGCGACCGAAGGAGCAAATCTCTTTCTTGCTGCGCGACAAATTGAGCCGATAGAAACGCTTGCGAATCAGTTGCGAGAGGTCGGCCACTCGGCGCAGGCATTATCAATCGACGTCACTGATGAAACCCAGGTCAAGTCATTGGTTCAAGCCACACTGGATGTCTACGGTGGCAGGATCGATATCTTAGTCAACGTCGCGGGTATTACCGGCCCCATCGAAACTCCCGTCTGGGAAATTGAATACGACGATTACATGGCGGTCATCACAGCCAATATCCTGGGCACCTTCTTGCCAATCAAACACGTCATGCCAACCATGATCAAACAACGCGGTGGCAGAATCGTCAATATCGGTGGCACCTCGGGTCTTCGCGGTTACCGGTACCGCACGGCGTACAGTTCCTCAAAGTGGGCTATCCGCGGACTGACTCGCACCATCGCGATTGAAGCCGGACCATACGGCATTGCTGTTAACAATGTCGTTCCGGGCATTGTCGAAACTCCACGCATGAAGCGATTGTGCGAGGAAAAAGCACGTAAGCGTGGCTGGACACCCGATGAGGTCTATGACGAGTATGTAGAAGAAACCAGCCTGCGTTCGATCACGACACCGGAAGACATTGCCAATGCCGTAGTCTTCGCGGCGAGCGAGCGCAGTCGCAATATGACCGGCCAGGATATCATCGTCGATGGTGGCTGGATGATATAAAGCGGCCCGGCGGTACGTTCAAATAGCCACCCCTGTCTCACTGACGCACCCACGTCACCGCAAGGCGATACGATACCTGCATTTCAGACAACCTTTGGCTCGACGCTACATCGATCGGCGGTGTCAATCGAGTATTGGCTTGGCTTTAGGCGCATCAAACTCCGGCTTTAATGCTTAACTTAGATGCTTCTGACTTGACGGTGCACCTGATAACGGGCGATAAGGTTAAGCATTGAAAACCTTCGAATCGAGAGTTAAGGATTGAGGGGACGATGACGAATACTGAAGAGATACTCGCAGCCCCCAATG
>LWDU01042184.1_pt1 | contig 24132 bp, 23 predicted proteins | sample 727161 | NCBI WGS metagenome assembly LWDU01 (sample SAMN04566230, study PRJNA314399) | hydrothermal vent metagenome | isolation source: deep sea hydrothermal plume seawater | place: Mexico: Gulf of California, Guaymas Basin | collected 2004-07-11
TCTTCTGAAGGTGCAACCATAATAACGTTACCACTTTGGCGCATACCTAGACCACGCGACCTTAAAATAATGTCTAATGCTTGATCCCATGGAACATTTTTCAAACGCAGCGTTACATTACCACTAACCGCATCACTGGTTACCATGTTTAATCCTGTAAAATCAGCTATCAACTGTAGTATTGCTCTGACTTCAATATTTTGGAAATTAAGTGATAAACGTTCGCCCGTGTAACCGAATTTATCTTTATTCTGCTCTTCTTTTTCTGCTTTGGTTATAGGCTTGAATTCAATTATGTATTGATTATCTGATTGATAGGCCAGGTGCTCATAATCTTCTGATACAGCAGAGATAGTCATTTTTACGTTATTACCGCTCGATACTGTATCTATTTCTTTAACTGGTGTTGCAAAATCTATGACATCTAATTTTCGGTCAAGATTAGACGGCAATTGCGCATCAAGAAAATCGACAATAACTTTTCCGGCTTCTACACCCATATCAATTGGAATAGAAGAATTAGATAAATCAACAATAATTCTTCCCTCGCCATTTTCACCTCGACGAAAATCGATACCATCAATACTTCCGACTGACGACACATATGATGAACTTGAGCCAGTCGGATTAGATGATGCTACGCCACTTTCCAGATTTAAGACTACAGTATTACCCATCACTTCCATCGTATATGAAACTGTACGTGTCAAATTAATTACCACTCGTGTACGTCCTGCTGCTTCAACAGCACTCAGGCTGTTAGCCATTCCTATACCTATAGTTTGAGTTTTTTCAGCTAGATTTAATGTTGTGCCAGGAAAATCAATAGCAATTCTTGCTGGATTATCTATCGTAAAATTCAGAGGATCCGCAGATAATGCTTCTGATAAAACTAGTTTAATTTGCGCTCGATCACCAGGTAAGGAGGCAAAACTGACATCATCTAATGAAATAGCATAGACAGACGAGCCAACCAGACTCAAGGCTATGCATAATATTAAGTGCGATAAATCTTCTAATTTAGTTTTCATGGCTTTATAACCTTTGAAATTAAGTTTAATTCTTCTACTACTAAGCATTTTAACACCACGTAATCGATCACTCTTCTATTAGGGCAAGTGCTGCTCCCCGTTCTTCCCATCGGCCACCACTGTCTTGCACAATCTCTCTAAGTTCGACCCGATCTTCATAAATATTGATAACCTTTCCTATATTCGCACCGATGTAATTACCAACGCTGACACGATGCACAACTCCATTAGGGTCTAGAACAATCGCCCAATTATTACTTTCATTATCAATAGTTCCCACCATACGCAGACTATCAAGTTCGAATTGTTCAAGTTCTTCACGATTTCTATTTCTAATTTCGCGTTCCATCTCTTCAGTTAAGCCATCGTCTACAATGGCATCATCTGTGATTTCAGGCTTACTAATAACGTAAAATAGCTTGAATGGATTACGCGCATCTTCATTCCCGGATTGATATGCATACGCTTCATAGGGTTTAATTTCAGGTAACGGCTCGATACGACCACCAGGCCTTGCCATGATCTCAGCTACTTGATCTTCAAGAGAACTTATATCTCTTGATACACAACCCGATAGAAAACTTACAGCCAATAAGCATATAACTGCTTGAATGAATCTATTTATCTGAATATAAAGTTTCATTTTAATTCTCTTCAAGTGCGCGATAGGTTTTTGCAACGGCTTTCATTTGCAATAAAGGCGTATCTGCTGGACCACCCTTCACAGGAGCAATACTAATATTATGTGTTGTAACAATTCGTGGTAATGCTGCAATGCCGCTAACAAATTCCCCGAACTGATGGTAACTTCCAACAACTGAAAGATTGATTGGTAATTCAGCATAGAATTCTTTGGGGCTTTCACCACCAGGTTGGAAAAGTTTGAATTCCAAACCTGCAGCCAAACCAGTCTGAGAGATATCAATCAATAAACCAGCCACTTCTGTTTTGTTAGGTAACTGCTTAACCATGTCACCAAATGACTGTTGCATTTCCTTCATTTGCTCTTTAAGCGCATTTAGATTGGCAGCCTTTTTTTGCCTTGCATCCAATATACCTATTTGTTCTTTTTCCTTTTTCTCCAAACCAGCCAATGCTTCGTTTTGTTTTGTGATATCAAATTTCCAACCAGCAAACAATATTGCGGCGAAAACAGCAGCAAAGACAACAGTTTTTACTGGCGCCGGCCATACACCCGGATTATTTGGATCGAGATTATTTAAATCATCTATTAAACTCATGGGTTAATCAGCCTCCACAATCTTTGGAATCACCTGAGAAAAAGTAAGCGTAAAACTATTCACTGGTTTATTACCGCCCTCTTTGGATTCCTTAATGATTTTCAATCTAGGGTTAGCTAACCACTTAGAACCCTCAAGCTTTCTCATAAAAGAGGAAACACCTGCATTAGATTGAGCTAAACCATCAATCGTAAGACCAGCACCTTTTTGCGTAATTTTCGTCACCGTCATACCTTCTGGCAAACTTGCTATTAACTCATCAAAAAATCTAACAATTAATGGTCGATTCCCTTGTAACTGCTCAATCGCACGCATTCTAGACAACAGCCTCTCTTTCTCTTTTTCTAGTTCTTTTATTTCTTTAATTTTCTTATCAACTGCTGCAATATTTTGTTCAACATGACTAATTCGAGAGTTTTCAACATCAATTAATTGAACATGATAATAGTGCACAGCACCCCAGGCAGCTGCAGCTAATACTGCAACAACACTAAGCATCATGATAAATTGAGACTGTAGCTCCTTACGTTTTTCTTCACGCCAAGGAAGTAAGTTAATTGTAGACATTAGCTATCCCCCCTTAAGGCAAGACCACAAGCAATCATCATTGCTGGGGCATCATTTGTAAGGTGTCTTGTCGATACTCTTGAAGCAACCGCCATATTTGCGAACGGGTTAGCAATGATAGTTTTGACACCGAGTTTCGACTCTACTAACTCAGCTATTCCTGGTATTGACGAACATCCGCCTGCAAGAACCAGCACATCAATTTCGCTGATTTGACTTGATGCATAAAAAAACTGTAAAGCTCGACCTACTTGAGAAGCCATATTATCTTTAAAGGGTTCTAATACTTCAGGTTCATAATTATCAGGTAACCCACCCTGTCTTTTAGCCAAACCCGCTTCCTCATAAGACAACCCATAGCGACGCTGTATATCTTCAGTTAATTGAGAACCGCCAAATGTTTCTTCACGGGAATATAAAGTTTTCATATTCTCCAAAACACTAAAAGTAGTAATTGCCGAACCTACATCAGCAACAGCAATGGCATCAGTTGATGTCCCCGCAGGAAACCCCCTGCTCATTAAATCAATTGTATTTTCAATGGCAAAAGCTTCGATATCGACAACTTTCGCTGATAGCCCACCCAGTTCTATAGAAGCAACGACGTTATCAACTACTTCACTGCGCGAAGCAGCGAGTAAGACATCAACTCTATCTGCGCCTTCCCCTGATTCACCAATAATTTCAAAGTCCATGGAGACTTCTTCTAAAGGGAAAGGAATATACTGATCGGCTTCAACTTGTATCTGACTTTCCATTTCATCATCATTAAGACCCGACGGCATACTGATTACTTTAGTGATAACAGAAGAACCCGCAACGCAAACAGCAGCGCTCTTAGTGCGCGTCCCAGCCTTCTTAACAGCACGTGCTACAGCCTCGCCGACTTGTTCAATATCGTTTATAGTCTTATCTGAGACTGAATTAGGGGGTAGAGCCTCAACTGCGTAACTTTCCACACGGTATTTACTACCGCTGCGGCTAAGTTCGAGCAACTTTATTGCAGTTGCGCTGATATCGATACCCAAGATAGGAGCTGACTTTTTATTTAACGAAAACACTATTTTTTCCTTCTGCAGTCATTAGTTATGCGCCATAAGTATAAAGAACATTAAGTTCCTATGGCTACTATAGCCAAGAGAAAATTAAAAAACAATAAGTTTTTAGACTTATATAACGTATTACCTTAAGTTTTACAATTTAGTGAAAAATTAGAACATATAGGGTATTTGGGATACTATTTGCACAAGATGTTGCGTTTTTTCTTTAATTTTCTCCTCTCAATCATGGTTTTCGGCATAATTTCTGTCGTAATTGTGTCGTGGTATATCGTGCCAGGACTGCCCGATATAGAAACATTAAAAGATGTCAGAATGCAGGTTCCTCTTCGAGTTTATAGTGCAGATTCATCTCTTATAGCCGAGTTTGGAGAGAAACGTCGCACACCTATACAGATAGAAGATGTTCAAATTAAATTAATTGAAGCGTTCTTAGCCGCTGAAGATGACCGCTTTTACGAGCATCCCGGTGTCGACTGGCATGGTATTGCCAGAGCGGTTTACTCTTTAATAAAAACAGGCTCAAAGAAACAAGGTGGCAGCACAATAACTATGCAAGTCGCTAGAAACTTCTTTTTGAGCAGAGAAAAAACTTATCTCAGAAAACTCAATGAGATATTTCTTTCCTTTAAGATTGAACGAGAACTCAGTAAGAATGCCATCCTCGAACTTTATCTGAATAAAATATATTTAGGACAACGAGCTTACGGCGTCGCCGCTGCAGCGCAAGTTTATTATGGCAAGGACATCAATTCCCTGAATCTAGCGCAAATAGCAATGATTGCCGGGCTTCCTAAAGCACCCTCAACAACAAATCCTATCCGTAACGCCGAACGAGCAATGACTCGCAGAAATTATGTTTTGCAAAGAATGCTGACGCTTTCGCATATAACTGAAGAAGAATACAAAGAAGCTTCTGAATCGACTATAAGCGCTTCCTTGCATACAACCACTATTGATATAGAAGCACCATACATTGCAGAAATGGTTCGTAGCGATTTATTTGATAAACAAGGCGATGCTATTTACAACAATGGTTTAATCGTCACAACGACTATTCTCGATCGAAATCAAAATGCCGCTAATCAGGCATTAAGAAATGCATTGCTCGCTTATGATAAACGACATGGCTACCGCGGTTCAGAACATCATATAGACGACATCGAATTAAAAAGTGAAGAAGACATTGCTGTCTTACTTGAAAGTTTTTCATCGCTGGGAAAACTTTATCCTGCTCTAGTAACACATGTTAATGAACAATCGGTTAGTGCTACTATTTCCGGTATCGGACAAATAGAGATCAATTGGCAAGATCTAGAATGGGCAAGAAAATATATTAGCGAAAACCGACGTGGGACTAAGCCAAAAACAGCGGGAGAAATATTAGAAGCTGGAGATATTATTCGTGTAATTGAAACCGAAACTGGAGACTGGGCACTATCTCAAATACCTGATGTAGAAGGCGGTATGGTTTCTTTGTCACCGGATGATGGAGCCGTATTAGCTTTAGTCGGTGGCTTTGATTATTACAAAAATAAATTCAATCGTATCACTCAAGCACGTAGACAACCGGGCTCCGGGTTTAAACCATTCATCTACTCTGCTGCAATTGAATCAGGTAAAACCGCGTCAACACTCATTAACGATGCTCCTATCGTATTTGACGATCCCGGTGTTGAAGATGAATGGCGTCCGGAAAATTACAGTCATAAAAGTTATGGCCCTACTCGAATACGTGTTGCATTAACTCATTCCCGAAACCTGGTATCGATCAGGCTGCTACATTCTATTGGCGTACCTTACGCGCTTGAACACATTCAAAATTTTGGCTTTGATACTGACCAACTCCCACACAACCTTTCTTTGTCGCTTGGAAGTGCAGAAATAACACCTTGGCAAATGGCAAGAGCATACAGTGTTTTCGCCAATGGCGGTTTTCTAATCAACCCTTACTTCATAGATGAAATTAAAACTTACAGCGATGAAGTACTCTTTAAAGCCGAACCTTTAGTAGTATGTAATGAATGTGCTGAGAAAAAACCGGAACTCTCTATTGATGAAGAACAACTGGAAGAAAATCAGCTTGAAACGTTATTAGAAGAAACGCTAAACGAAGATAGTGATGAATCTATAAGCGCAATTATTGAAGAAGAAATTAATGCCGAAGAAATACAATATGCGCCTCGTGTGGTTAACGCTCAAAACATCTGGATTACTAACTCAATGACGCGAGACGTAATAAAACATGGCACCGGCCGACGCGCATTACAACTCAACCGTAGCGATCTTTCAGGTAAAACCGGTACCACAAACGATCAACATGACGCATGGTTTTCCGGATTCAATTCAAATGTTGTTACCATAGCCTGGGTTGGCTTTGATAAATTTCAACCTCTTGGTAGCCGTGAAACTGGAGCGAGAGCCGCATTACCGATATGGATTGATTATATGAGAGTCGCGCTTGATGGCATGCCTGAATCAATTATGGAAAGACCCAAAGGACTGGTTAATGTTCGTATCGATCCCGTTAGTGGACAGCTCGCCAATGCAAATAATCCAGATGCCATATTTGAGGTATTCCGAATAGAACATGCGCCAAAGTCAACGGCAGAAACAAAACAACCTGATATCTTTTTACAAGAATCAGAATCCAGTTCTATCCCTGAACAATTATTTTAATAACGCTCAGTACACGTGCTTGCCAGAGTTAACGTAACAAGAGGTTCCTTAATATAAATGACTAGGGAATGTATATTACGTGTTGCCATAGCAACACCTCTGCGACGTCTGTTTGACTACCTGCCACCTGATAGTTTTGATATTAAAAATCTACATCTCGGTATTCGTGTCTCTGTACCTTTTGGTCGGCGAAAAGAAGTTAGCGGCATTATTATTTCTATAGGTGATACAAGCGATTTCCCACTAAACAAATTAAAGAAAATTAATGTCGTAATTGATAAGCATCCCATACTAGAAAAAAAACATTTAAATTTTCTTATCTGGGCAAGTAAATATTATCATTACCCAATTGGAGAGGTCGTTTTTAGCGCTTTACCAACATGGCTAAGAAAAAATAATGCTATAGAATTATTTCGGGAAAGTGTCTGGTCGGTAACCGAAAAAGGCATCGCGACCGATCCAAACCTGATTAGCAAATCACCAAAGCAAGCACAGATTTTAAATTTCATTCAACAAAGCCAAACAGCTGTTAATGAATCTGAATTAAACAATAACTACCCAAGAGCAAAACAATCTCTACTGGCGCTTGAGAAAAAAGAACTCATTACCAAAGAATTATTAGATCCTATCGAGCCAGCTGAAAAAGAAATTAAAATAAACAAAAGCCCATTTAAATTAAATAAAGAACAAAAATCGGCAATAAAAGAAATCCTGAATTCCTTAGAATCTTCAGCAACATTTCTACTCGATGGTCTAACTGGAAGTGGAAAAACAGAAGTCTATATGTCGGTTATGGAACCCGTAATCAAAGCAGGGAGACAATGCCTGGTCTTATTACCGGAAATCGGATTAACGCCTCAACAAATACAACGTTTTAAAGATCGCTTTGAAGTGGATATAGCAATACAACATTCCGGTCTTAGTGAAACTGAACGAACGAAGCACTGGCAGGATGCCAAAACAGGAAAAGCAAAAATAATACTAGGCACGCGTTCTGCTGTCTGGACCCCGCTTGCAAATCCCGGTCTCTATATCATTGATGAAGAACATGACCTTTCTTATAAACAACAGGATAGTTTCCGTTATTCCGCTAGAGACATGCTGATTATTCGCGCAACTCGCGATAAAAGGCCTGCAGTTTTAGGTTCAGCAACACCATCCCTGGAAACACTGCACAATGCTAATAAAGAACGTTACCAACATTTAATATTACCCGCCAGAGCCGGCGAAGCCAAACCACCAACACATCGAATACTGGATGTGCGCGGTAAAAAAATGTTTGGGCCACTATCACAATTACTAGTAGATGAAATAAGAACTCATTTAAATAATAAGAATCAGGTATTACTGTTTCTAAATCGCCGAGGTTATGCCTCACATTTATATTGTCATCACTGTGGTTGGAAAGCCGAATGTGAACGATGTGAACTACCTTATACCTATCATAAATACAATAACCGTATGGTTTGCCATCATTGCGATTCAAATAGAAGAAGTATTAAGCACTGTCCTGAATGTGAAGAAGAATTATTATTTCTTGGCCACGGTACCGAACGTATTGAAGAAGTGTTAGCCGAGTTATTCCCAAAAGCCATTGTTGCAAGAATTGACCGTGATACAACACGTAAAAAGAATGCGATGAATGAATACCTTGAAAAAATACATTCCGGCGAAATTGATATTCTCATTGGCACACAGATGTTAGCTAAAGGCCATCACTTTCCAAACGTAACATTGACCGGCATTGTTGATGCAGATCGCGGGCTGTTTTCCACTGATTTTCGGGCCAGTGAAAGACTGGCGCAACTTTTTATGCAAGTTAGCGGTCGAACAGGAAGAGGCTCGAAAGAAGGTACTGTAGTAGTACAGACACATAACCCTGAACACCCATTATTTAAACAACTAATAGAACATGGATATAACTATTTTTCAAAATCTCTTTTACAAGAACGTAAGCACGCATCTTTACCGCCACATGCTTACATGGCTTTCCTCCGGGCTGAGGCGCATAATGCCAACGATGCAAAACGTTTTATAAATGATGCGATCATGCAATTAAATTTACTGACACAGAATGCATTACAACTATTTGGTCCTATTCCAGCTTTAATTGAAAAGCGTAGTGGCCGTTATCGCTATCAATTAATCATTCAATCCTCCAGTAGAAAATCCTTACACTCTCATTTAGATCAGTGGCTGGATAAACTTGATGAGATGAAGACAGCTAAGAAAGTTCGCTGGTCAATAGACATCGATCCTCAGGACATGACATAGGGCACATTTAAAAATGCACTTTTTCCGCAATCTTTTCGTCAGTCTTGTGCTCAGATTTTCATGTATTATTCATACACTCAATCTTGCGAAAAAATCACTATTTTTAAAAGCACCCTTAGCTTTAGCTGGAATTTAAAAATGAATAAATACAGAATAAATATATTGATTCTTCTTTCATGCTTGTGTTTTTTTGCTCAAGCATCCGATGGTGATTTAGACGTTGCTATTAGTAATGAGATTGATTTTGTCGACGTTAAACACAACGGCAAGTCTGTCAGAATCCATAGAAATCAATCTGCTAGCAACACCATCAATCCTGACTACGCTAAAACATCGAGAAAATGTCCGCCTTTTTGTATTCAACCAAGCAAACTTGCTGAGGGTGTCGACACTATTGCTGAATTGGAAATGCTGAACTATTTAAAACGCCTATCAAACGGAGATGATTCCATCCTAGTGATTGATTCGCGCACAGAAGATTGGGTTAAAAAAGGCACTATTCCCGGTTCGGTTAATATCCCCTGGACATTATTAAAACCAGAAGCTGGAGCAGATCCTTTTCAAATTGCAGATATTCTGGAGAGTAAATTTGGTGCGGTCAGCATTGAAAACTTATGGGATTTTTCCAATGTCAAAACATTAGTCCTATTCTGCAATGGTATGTGGTGCGGTCAATCACCGTCCAATATTAAAACATTACTCCGATTCGGTTACCCTCCGCAAAAACTGAAATGGTATCGCGGTGGTATGCAAAATTGGGAAAATCTTGGCTTAACCGTCATTAAATAACACGGTGCAGCTTCTACTTAACAAACAAAGTCTCTAGAATGTGCCACTTTTGAAAATACAGTAACTATTAAGGGCGCTCGGTGAAAAAACAAATTCAGGAACTCATAGCTAACTCTCTAAAGACTCTCGAGTCTGAAGAGATAATACCCGCTATAGAACAACCCAAAATTACGATTGAAAATAGTCGAGACTCAGCTCACGGTGATTTTGCATCAAATATCGCTATGGTATTGGCAAAAGTAGCCAAGACTAACCCTCGAGGTCTAGCCGAAAAGATTATTAAATACTTACCTAAATCTGACATCGTAGAACGTACAGAAATTGCCGGTCCCGGATTCATCAATTTCTTTCTAAAACAGAATACGCACCAATCTATCATTATCGATATTCTGGAGAAGGGAGACCAATATGGTGATTCCAGTATTGGTAACAACATAGCAACATTAGTTGAATTTGTTTCTGCAAACCCAACCGGCCCCTTGCATATTGGCCATGGTCGCGGTGCGGCATACGGAGCCGTCGTTGCTAACTTACTCAAAAAAGTCAGCTACAAAGTAAGCTGTGAATACTATGTGAATGATGCTGGACGACAAATGGATATTCTTGCCGTCAGTGTCTGGTTACGTTACTTGCAGATTAACAACAAAAATATTCCATTCCCTGATAACGCTTATCAAGGTGACTATATAAATGATATTGCTGACAGTTTGCAAAAAACTCATGCAGAAAAGTTCATCACAACGACTGAAAACCTATTTCCTCTGTTTGCAGAAGAAGACCCTGAATTAAAAATTGATGGTCTTATTGGCTATTGCAAAGATGAACTTGGCCAGGAAAATTATCGAATTGTTTTTGACGAAGGTTTAAATGTAATTTTAGCAACTATTAAAAATGACTTAAACAATTTTGGTGTTGAATTTGACACCTGGTTTTCTGAACGTTCGTTAGTCGACGATAACACCGTCAGCAAATGTATTGAGAAACTAACAAATAACAACTGGATCTATGAAAAAGACGGCGCACAGTGGTTTCGCTCCAGTAAACTTGGAGATGAAAAAGATCGCGTACTAATTAGAGAAAATGGTCTGGCGACCTACTTTGCATCAGACATTGCTTATCATTTATCCAAGGTAGAACGCGGCTTTGAAAAGATTATTGATATCTGGGGTGCGGATCATCATGGCTATATAACCAGAGTAAAAGCCTCCATGCAGGCGATGGAACTTTCACCAGAAAAACTGGAAGTATTACTCGTCCAGTTTGCAACATTATATCGAGGCAAGGAAAAGTTACAGATGTCCACGCGTTCAGGACAATTTATTACGCTCAAAGAACTACAGGATGAAGTAGGAAAGGATGCCACACGATTTTTTTATATTATGCGAAAAAGTGAACAGCATCTGGATTTTGATATGGAACTCGCCAAATCACAGTCTAATGACAACCCTGTTTACTACATACAGTATGCGCATGCGCGAATCTGTAGCGTCTTTAGACAAATGCCGGAAAAGGGTTTCACCTATAATCAGGAAGAAGCCCTGTCAGATTTATCAGTGTTAACTGAAACACATGAAATCAAATTACTTTCAACACTTGCTAGATATCCTGAGGTAATAGAAAATGCAGCTCTAGCCTATGAACCTCATCAATTAGTCTATTATCTAAAAGATGTAGCTAATGATTTTCATACCTATTACAACGCTAGTCAGTTTTTAATTGAAGATAATGTCATAAGAAATGCACGACTTGCTTTAGTAGTTGCAACAAAACAAGTGATTAAAAATGGTTTATCTTTATTAGGTGTAAGTTCTCCAGAGGTAATGTAGTGCCGAGAGATTATAAAAATATAAAAAAGAAAAAAGCGGAACCACTAAAAAAGCGTTTTAGTAACGCGCTTTCTTTTATCACAGGCTTAACCATAGGCTTATTCGTCGCCATTATCGTTTATTTTTATGAGCACAACGCCACTATTGTCAGTAACAACCCTCTCTTGGTTAACGAAACGACATCTGAAGATAGCAAGATAAATGAAAACATTGCTCAATTACCTGAGCCACAATTCGCTTTTTATAAAATATTGCCAAGCAAAGAAGTCAATATATCTGAATGGGAATCCGTTGAAGAAGAAGAAATAACAGCAAGCCCGCAGAAAGATCAACAACCCGTTATGTTTGTGTTACAAGTCGGCTCCTTTAAACAGTACCAATCTGCCGACCAAATAAAAGCTAAACTTGCGCTGATGGGAGTAACTGCCGACATCCAACGAGTCGTTATCAACGGGCAGGATATACGTCATCGTGTCCGTGTCGGTCCATTCAAAAACACAGAAAAATTACAACAAGCTCGTAACCGTTTATTAGCTAACGATCTGGATTTCATGTTGTTAAAACTAAAAATGGAAGATATCTAGTTTCACAAAAACTATGTCAACATCTCCAGAAAAATTGGCAAATATCGAATTATTGAAGAAGTGGGTCGCGGCAGTATGGGAACTGTTTATTCAGCTCACGATCCTTTTGCTGATAAAATAGTAGCCATTAAGCTTGCTCATCCCCAATATGTAAGTGAAAAAGAAACGGGGGAGCGTTTCAAAAAACTTTTCTTCAACGAAGCTCAGGCAGCCGGCATATTAGACCACCCCAGTATCTTAAATATCCATGATGCCGATGTTGATGGCGAAAACTGTTACCTCGTTATGGAATACATACATAACGCTAAAACACTAGACCGCTATTGCAAAACAGAATCTTTACTCTTTATACGTGAAGTCGTTGGCATCATATATAAAATAGCCAAGGCACTCGATTACGCACACCGCCAAGGTATTATTCATCGCGACATCAAACCTAATAATATTCTGGAAACAGAGTCACTGGAGATCAAAATTGCTGACTTCAGTATCGCCATGATCATTCGTGAAGACTTTATGGAAACTCAATTTCATGGTTTCCTCGGTTCACCTCTATATATGTCACCTGAACAAATCAATGAGTGGCAAATATCGACTAATACCGATATTTTCTCGCTGGGTATTATTATGTACGAAATGTTAACAGGCTATCACCCGTTTAAGGCTGACAACCTGAATGCTATCAGCAAAAAAATAACATCTGGCCCCCCCATTAACTGACTTTCGAAATGATGTGCCAGAAATACTGGATTACGCCTTAAAACGCATGCTGACAAAGAACCCAGAGAAACGTTATGCAATGGGACTAGATCTTGCTGCAGATTTGGCACTAATCTTTGAAGATCTTGATAACGTAGAAAATCAAGATGCTTTGCGAGACAAATTTGAAACTATCCAGAATTTAGGTTTTTTTCAGGGATTTACCGATGCTGACATTTGGGAACTCATTCGCGCCTGTGATTGGCATAAATACTCTAGCCAGACTAATATCATTGAAGAAGGCACTGAAGATCACTCCTTCTACATAGTTTTGTCTGGCATCGTCACTGTTGAGAAAAACGGTCAACAAATTGATTCTTTGCAAGAGGGTGCCTGTTTTGGCGGAATGGGGTACTTTTCCAAAGCTAAACGTTCAGCATCTGTCGTAGCAAAGACCGATGTTTCTTTAATACAGGTTAACTCTTCCACATTAGACCGTGCCGCGGAAGGAACCCAACTTCGATTTCTGAAAGTATTTGTAAAAACCCTCATTGGTCGTCTTGCCGATACAACTTCTATTCTCACTCAATATAGAGAGATCAATTAAAACGGTTCTAAAATCTAAGCTAATGGATCTGCAAGAAGCTACATCTACAAACACCCCTAATATTCCGTAAGCAACACATAAATAACTGCCAAAATAACTATAAAACGGTAATAAATGAGTTACTATTATTCGATTCGAAACTCAAATTCATCCTAAATTTATGTAATGTTGAGCTAAATAAATTTAGATATAGGCTCATGTTCTATTTAGTGTACTATTTACAGTTAGAGTATGTTCTAAATCAATGATAACATTGAGAATACAACTATTGTGATAACGAGGTAAATTAACTCAAATAGATGATGTAAATAATAATAATCAATGAGTTAGTGCAACTTTATAAGTTTACTTATAAAATACATAAAGGAATACAGACTAAACATCAAACATGAGTGATTCTAAACAGACAGTAGTAGTAGTTGATGATAATGCGACCGTTCGTACATTATTTCAGCGCAGCACTGAAAACTTGGCAATTGATCTAATCACTTTTAGCTCAGCTCAAGAGTCAATGGATTACCTTGACGAAAACAAGCCCAGTCTGTTGTTTCTCGACATTATAATGCCTGATAAAGACGGCTTAACTTTCTTGCAAGAGTTAAGAAAATTACCTCTGCACAGAGATACCCCTGTGATAATGATTACCTCGAAAGATTATGCCCAGGATCGAACTGTAGCAAATGAGCTTGGAGCATCAGAATTTATTACCAAACCGATGCCAATGAAAGCAATAACAGATATAATTCTCGAATATTTAAATAAAGATCATCCATACTAATTAATCAAGAATAGCGCATGACAAAGTCCTATCTCCGTTTCTGGGGTGTACGAGGCTCGTATGCATCACCCTTTTCAACCCATTTGAAGGTTGGCGGCAACACTTCTTGTGTTGAAGTAACGGTGGATGATCATACCGTAATCTGTGATGCCGGCACCGGCATTATCCCTCTAGGCAATAAGCTTGTAGCTCAAAAGAAAAATAAAGATGTGTTAATTCTATTAACCCATTACCACTGGGATCATATCTGTGGCCTGCCATTTTTTGTCCCTGCATTTATTCCTGACTGGACTATCAATTTCTTTGGACCCGGAGAATCAATCCAGGAAATAAAACAAAATCTGGATTCTCAAATGCAAGCCCCTTACTTTCCGGTAGGAACAGAAACCTGGATGGCTAATGTAGATTATATTGAGCCTAGAGTAACGAGCCTCACCCGTGGCCCAATTGATATTAGCTATTATAGCGTTCATCACCCAGGCATTACTTACGGCTACAAAATCAAGGTGGCTAATAAGACAATAATTTATGTTTCTGATAACGAATGTCAATTCCTTGATAAATCCATTAAACAAAAGATGACCGAGTTTAGTGAAGAAGAACAAGAGATGTTCGAAGCCATGAATCGTGAAGAATATGGGTACGAACTACAAACAATACGTGGCGCTGATATTCTTATTCATGATGCTCAGTATACCCCTGAAGATTACGAAACCAAGCGTGGCTGGGGACACTCATGCTATGTAGACGTTATAAATTATGCAATTGATGCCGAAGTTAAGGAATTATATCTATATCATCATGACCCTTATAACGATGATGATGCCATTGATAAAATTTATGAACATTGTCAGGAAATAATTAAAGATCGAAGCGCTTCACTAAAATGCCATGTCGCACGTGAAGGCCTGGAAATAGAACTCAATTAATACGTATTGCCGCTTTAACCTTATTATAATCAATGGAAGTTTTACTCAACGGCGATCCGCATTCAATAGACCAAAACTGTACTATTGAAACTCTGGTCACCAGTCTGAAGCTAGATGGCAAATTCGCTATAGAAATAAATCAAAGTATTATTCCTCGTAGCGAATATCTCAAAACAGAACTACTCGCCGGAGATAAGATCGAAATCGTACAAGCAATTGGTGGCGGCTAAGCTAGTACCGCCCAAGTAAATCATTATGTCTAATTTAAATACAGATAAACTTTCTATCGCCGGCTCTGATTATTCTTCACGACTATTAGTCGGCACAGGTAAATATAAAGATCTGGAAGAAACAAAAAATGCCATTGAAGCCAGTGGAACTGAAATTGTAACCATAGCAATACGCCGAACGAATATAGGTCAAAACAAAGACGAACCTAACTTACTAGACGTTATTTCTCCGGATAAATATACACTTTTGCCAAATACTGCCGGTTGTTACGATGTTGAATCCGCTGTTAGAACCTGCAAGTTGGCTAGAGAATTATTAGATGGATATGATCTGGTTAAGCTTGAAGTACTAGGCGATGAAAAAACACTTTTTCCAGATATCCCACAAACATTAGAAGCAGCACAACAACTGATAGATGATAACTTTAAGGTTATGGTTTATACGACTGATGATCCTATTATGGCAAAACGCTTTGAAGAAATGGGATGCGTTGCTGTTATGCCTTTAGCTGCACCGATTGGTTCTGGACTTGGCATTCGAAACCCTTATAACATTCGCACAATTATTGAAAATGCATCTGTGCCAATTATTGTTGATGCCGGTGTCGGCACTGCATCAGATGCGACTATAGCAATGGAACTGGGTTGTGAGGGTGTCTTGATGAATACCGCTATTGCCGAAGCAAAAAAACCAGTCTTAATGGCTAGTGCTATGAAAAAAGCAATTGAAGCAGGTCGAGAAGCATATCTTGCTGGCAGAATGCCAAGGCGTGCTTATGCCAGTGCTTCGTCACCACTAGATGGTCAATTTTTCTGAACACTATTTCTTCTTGAACCAACTTCCTTTCAAACAACGAACCATAAGAAGTTTTGTTAAACGTGATAGCCGTTTAACAAAATCACAATTGTATGCACTAGAAAATTATTGGGCGTTACATGGTATTGACTATGATACTTCCGAACTAAATATCGAAAAATTATTTAGCCGTAAAGCTCCTCTGATACTCGATATCGGAGTGGGAACTGGAGATACCACTCTGCATCATGCAATGGCACACCCTGAAAATAACTATCTAGCGATAGAAGTACATCGACCGGGCATAGGCCACCTACTTAATCAAATTGAAACCCATAAACTTAGTAATATTAAAATTATTAATCACGATGTTATTGATGTACTAAATAATCAAATTCCAAATAATTCAATCAGTCAGATTTTCATTTTTTTTCCTGACCCCTGGCCGAAAAAAAAGCATCATAAACGACGATTAATAAATACAAGTCTCATCACACTTCTTATAAATAGCATGACGCAACATGGTCGGCTTCACATTGCGACTGATTGGGAAGATTACGCATTACATATTCAAGATGCGTTCACTGAAAATGATGGCCTGATGAATTTGGCAGGCAAGAAACAATCATCGCCAAGACCTAACTGGCGTATTAAAACACGATTTGAATTGCGAGGATTAAGACTGGAACATCAAGTTTGGGATTTTTGTTATGCGTTAAACAATATCCCTAAAAAATAATTTTTTCAAACGAATCTATTGCATCAAACTCTTCAGGATCTTGTTCTTCATTTTGGCTATCGGGTTTAGAAATAGTAAGTAGATTATTAATGCCAAATTTTCTCGCCGCCCTTAATACGGTTAAATTATCATCGATTAATAATGTTTCATTTAAGTCAAAAGGACTTTCTATCTTTAATTTTTCCCAGAATGCCTGTTCTTCTTTTGCATGACCTATTGTGTGTGAACTTATAATACGTTTAAAAAAAACATCTATGCCGGTTTTTTCCACCTTCATTTTTATTAAGTTTTCATGCGCATTCGTTACCATAATGATTGAATAAGCTGCATTTCTATTTAATTTTTCCAGAAAGGATTTTGCATAGGGTCTATATTTTATTAAGTGCTCTACATCTGCTTTCAGCGCTAGCACATCAAACTTGAGTCTATCTGTCCAAAAATCCAGACAATACCATGAAAGCGTTCCGGCCTCTTTTGAGTACCAATCTTTTAACTGAGCCTTAGCAGTCTCAGCATCCATATCATTCATTTTTCCCCAATGCTCAGGCAGGTATTCTTGCCAGAAATAATTATCGAAATGCAAATCAAGTAGCGTTCCATCCATATCTAGCAATACAGTTTTAATTGATTTCCAGTTAATGTTGTCTTTCATATTGCCTAAAGATAAGTAAAATAGATATTTGTGCTTACAAGGATAACAAAGCAAATCGAATGAATGAAATTAATCATCAAGACCTAAGCAAACTCGTCGATGAGATTAAACAAATTTGTCTTGATGCTGGAGATAAAATACTGGAAATCTATGAAACAGATTTTTCAGTTGAAACAAAACAGGATAACTCGCCATTAACGGCTGCAGATATGGCAGCACATAATGCTATTTGCGCTGCTTTATCAAAATTAACACCTACTACCCCGATATTGTCAGAAGAGTCTTCTCAAATCAGTTTTAGTGAACGACAAAGCTGGGATCAATATTGGTTGGTCGACCCGCTTGATGGCACAAGAGAATTCGTTAAACGAAACGGCGAGTTCTCAGTCAATATTGCCTTAATTGAAAAAGGTCGCTCAATTCTTGGTGTCATCCATATCCCTGTAACAGGAATAAGCTATAGCGCATCTCTGAATAATGGTGCTTACAAACATGAGCAAAATAAAGAGCCAACTCAGATTTTTTCTAAAAAAACAGATCTTAATAATATTACTATCGCCGGTAGTCGCTCTCACGGTAATGAACAACAACTAGCCTTTATAGCAAAATTAAATAATCCTGAAATTCTCGCAATAGGTAGTTCATTAAAATTTTGTCTTGTTGCCGAAGGAGCTGCTGACATCTATCCGCGGTTTGGACCAACTTCCGAATGGGATTCTGGTGCTGCACAATGTATCGTCGAAGAATCCGGTGCTGTTGTTGTAGATACAAATTTCAAGACACTTGAATACAACACCAAGGAATCACTTTTAAACCCTTCATTTCTGGTTATTGCAGATAATGACTTTAACTGGGCTCAGTTCTTAACTAAATAGTACTCTTTTAATTCTTTGCCGATGGTTAAGAAATAACTTTTTGAGCAGGTAGCTTGTCCGAATCCAGTTCTATATCATTCTCACTAGCATGGTGCTCAGACCGTGTATTGATATAAAGCAGCAACATCAACATTCCAGATATCAGAAATGCACTAATTGTTAATGAAGGAGTTAGAACTAATAGAGAAATTGAAAATCCAGCAATAATAGACAAACTAATCGTGCATTTTGCTTTTCGATTAATCGATTTATTTGTCATCCAATTATTAATAACTGGACCAAATTTTGGGTGCAGGAGAATTTTCTGACTTAAAGCAGGGTTAGATCTGGAAAATGCCCAGACTGCTAGAATTAAGAAACAGGTTGTTGGCATCAAAGGTACAAATGCACCAATAATTCCTAGCCCAACCGCTATAAAACCCAAGGCTAAAAAGAAACACTTTTTTATATTTTCTCGCATATTTAATCCTTGAAAGACAACTCTGGGAATATTGACTATTCACAGAGTGTTTCTAAACAACTATTTCAGATCGATTAATCCATTAATATCTCTTATAGCTTTATCCCTGAATTTATTGGTAATAACTTTCAACATCCTGTTGCACTTCTACCACTTCTTTAATTCAGCTTATCCCTATATTTCCTTATTATTTGCACCTAATGCATTAATACGAAACACACTTACCTGTGACATTTTCAGATATAAAGATGCATTTATAATGATATCGACCTGTTATTAACAAGCTTTAATGTTAATTATTCTTCACTGAAGAATGATTAAATTACTTGAAAATACAAGGTTTTTAAAGCGAAGGGTAACCTTCAAGATTGGCGGGTGGGCTTAAGATTAGTATTTATCGTTGTTGATCCGACTACTCCTCGGTTTAATAAAGCACTCATTAAGCTTTTTTCCAGACTAGAACGCTGCCGCGGATCATTTTCTTTTGTAGATTCCGGAGTTATTAATTTATCCGAAGCATGTAAATCTGAGAGTAACGTAGTCAATCTAGTAAATTCTGAATCACGCATGTCACTAAATTGGCTCAATTTTTTCTGTTTTCCTATAGCGTCTAATAAATCCGTCGAAATAATTAAATACTCTATATCGTCTAAAGATAAAGGTCGTACTAAAAAGGGATATTTGAAAACGACGCCCGGCTCCGCTGTTGCCATCATAGCGGCATTCTTTTCACTTAGAGCCTGATTAAATACCTCGCTTTGAAACACAAGTATGCAAGCATCTAGCTTCTGCTCCCATAGTTTTGAAACAGTCAACGCGTCAGAAAAATCCTGTGACATTAATAAAACGTCTAGTTCCTTCTCAAAATTAGAACCACGATCATCAGCCGAATAATGCCAAAACTTATTTTCAAGCAAAGCATCAAAAAAACCGGAGCTCATTCCCCTGAATAAATAACCATTATTCTCATATTCCAATGCCAAGAAAGCATAACGCTGATCAATCATCCGGTTAATTGCTTCTGCCCAACCATGATCATTCACTTCGTCTGTAGAAGATGCTGAGGGAGCATTAGTATGCTGATATGCGGTTTGGCTACTATTTGAGTGTTTCATACAAAATAACGTAATAATTACAAGTAGATATCCTAATTACTAAATGACTCAGTCTATCTAAACCGTCGCGAATAGATATTCAATGAATGATGGCAGGGACAAAAACAAAGCTCTGATAAGCAAGCATAAACATCTGATATTTTTTTTGTCTATGTAATTTATATCGCCATGACGAGCCAAAGAAATAGAGGAATCACGGAATAAAGTAATCACGAAAATTCTCGAAGAATTCTTCTCATCTTACACAATAATAATAAACATGGCTTACAGAAATTTGTCTGAACACAACATTGAAAGTGCGATGTTACTAGTTTAAGTCCCTGTATATTTACGCTTTAAAGGAAATGCTTTTCAGAAGGTCGTTTTAAGTATATTAAAAATATTTAATCGTATCTAAAACCGCATCAGCATATACTTTTCCATAAAATACATAATCTTCTTCTTCCATAATTGCCATTTCACCAATGAGATAAGATGACTTCATTGATCCCATATTATCCTTACCTCCATCTCCAATCATCATTTGCATATATGTTCTATCGCTACCGGCCACTTGATCATACGGCCCCCACAACATGGGAGAAGCAAATGCGCTACCTTCGAGTGTATCGATAACTACTGATCCGAAGTCAGTTTCAAAAGCTAGCGCCTTGAATTTTCCACTCTCTAAATAATAAAAAGTTTTACCGTTAGGGAAAGTGTATTCATATATAGGAATATAACTACCAACATGTCCTTGAGGCATTGAAATATATCTTGTATTGATTACGTCGCGATGGCCGTTGACTTTAGTTTTCTCAGCTATCACCAGAATTGATTTTACATTACCATATGCTTCCGTGAAAAATTTTTTGCCGCCTTTTTGTGTGTACACACGAGTACTACTATCATATTCTTCAGTTACTTCTATATCTGACAACTCCTCTACTCCTGAGTCACTAAAATCTACTGCCAACACGATATTGCACAAAAGAAACTTACTGACCAACAGTACAACTAGTGCTTTTAATGAAAACCAGCGATTAGAATAATTCGCTCTGTTCTTTAAAAGTCTAAAATTAATACTCATCTTATACCTTTCGACAATTTAATATATTCTCATTATGGGCAATGGTATTTTCAAATAAAACTTAATAAAAAATCAAATATTTAATTAAAAGTTAAGTAGACATATTCTCGAAAGCAACTCAATTAGGAATATTAAAAATAAAATGGTCCGGGACAAGATCAAAATCGAACTGCGAACATGCGATTCATAATTGAATACCAAGAATACACTATTATGACCATAAGCAAGCGCTACACCATTGTCCTCATTAATGAACAGTCTACTCGCAGCGGTGGGTGACATACAAGTAAGCAATCAGGGTACAGGTCAATAAAGATGGTGTTTTAGACTGATCACACCAACACAGCTGTGTGATGAAAAATAATCCGGGATGAACAGCAGCATTTTTTTCTATGAGCAATATGCAATAAAGGATTACCGAAAATCTTGAGGGAAAAAACTATAATTACGCGAAAAGACGCTTTCATTAGCGTGAACCTGAACGAATCTTCGTATAGTTTCAGGACACATTAGTGAAGAAATAATGGAGGCCAGGGGCAGAATCGAACTGCCGACACGAGGATTTTCAGCCGAAGACACGCATGCACCACTGGCTACTAACCCCAAGAATTTGTTCACTTTTTTCACGCCCTCTCCTAGTACCTATGTAGCGACCGAAGCAATCCCGAAATTTTAGAGATCTCCAGACTATCCGTCTCAGTGGAATTAAGTATATGTTTTAGCCATAATAGTAAATATACATTCGTGCCTACTGGCTTTAGGTATACCAGTAGCAATAAAAATCTTTCCATGGGAAGCACGCTCTTTATTTTACCAGCGCCTCCTTAAACCTAGGAGCCAATGTGAAAAAAATCTTTATCTATATCTTACCAGGGCTCGTTGTGGCCGGGATATCCATTTCCTTATATGTCTTGATCCCATCACAATTTGAAGTTTTTGATAACAAACTCCGAGACATGCTCTTTATCAACCGTGGCACCATTGAGCATACTGGACAAGTTGTGATTATCGATATCGACGAGCGTTCACTCAAAGAAATAGGGCAGTTCCCGTGGAAACGTAACGATGTGGCCAAGATGATTAATAATTTAGGTGAAGCAGGGGCTAGTGCAATTGGGTTAGATATTATGTTCCCAGAGCCTGATAAATCATCCCCGCATCGCGTTTTATCTGAGCTTGGTATCGCGGATATCGTGCCTAAGGATAAACATATCAACTACGATGAATTGTTGGCCTCTGCAGTGGCGAAAACACCTACCGTCCTGGGCTACATCTTTGATTTTGATGGGAGAGAAATCCATAAGAACAAAGAGGCTCCAAAAATATCAGCAACCTTTATCAAAAGAAACAAAGGAGAGTATGAATATCTTCCGGAAGCTGATGGCGTCATTACCAATATTCCAATAATCCAGAATGCCTCACTCACGAGTGGCATCCGTTCTGTCCCACTTGCAATTATATATGATTCCAATGTCTACCCATCTCTTGCCCTGGAACTCGTTCGCATGGCTTACCAAGAAGAACGTATTGATGTCATTTATGATGAATTGGGCGTGCGCTCGATTAGTCTTGCTGGACAGGAAATACCAACTGATGTAAATGGTCAAATTGCAGTTAATTACAGGGGCCCGTCTTCTACCTTTGACTACATCTCCGCGGTTGATATCATCAAAGGAGACTTCAACCCAGCTGATATAGAAGGCAAGATTGTACTTATCGGCACCTCGGCTGCGGGTCTTCTTGATTTAAGAAACACGCCCTATGATTCTGTTTTCCCGGGAGTGGAGGTGCATGCGAATGTAATTGACAACATCATTATGGGCGACTTCCTTCATGTCCCCTCTGATGCGCCTGCACTTAATATTGTCATCATTCTCATTATGGCAATTGTTGTTGTCACGGCTATTGGATACAGTGGTGCATTGGCTCTCCCATCTATCATTGCTGTTACAGCATTTTTACTGCTTTACTTCAGGGAATTATTCTAAGTATTTTCTATCCACTCTTCACTTTGATAATGAGCGCCCTGGCATCAATTAATACTGGCTATTTCTTTGAAACCAGGCAAAAAAACCTTATCAGAAGCAAGTTTGCCTCTAAAGTTTCCCCGCAAGTTATGGAAGACATCATCAAAAATGCCGCTAGTGGTAAGGATACTTTTATCGCCAAGGAACATGAGATTTCCGTTACCTTCTCTGACGTTCGTAACTTCACCAATATATCTGAAGCAGCAGGTGGCGCAAACACGTTAATCCAGTTTTTAAATCAGTATATGGATGAGATGACCAATATCATCACCAAGTATGAAGGCACGGTCGATAAATTTATCGGTGATGCGATCATGTCTTACTGGAACGCCCCTGCAGTTGTTAAAAACCATGTGGAAAAGGCTGTTGAGGCAACACTGGAGCAGATCCACGCGGTAGCGCCCCTGAACGAAAAGGTAAAACAAGATGAGCGTTTTACCAGCATATGCAAGATGGCTGAAGATATGGGTGTCGAACCCATTGAGATTGGCATCGGTATTAATCTAGGTGTCGCAATCATTGGTGAAATGGGCAGTAGTGGACGTAGTGACTACACTGCAATTGGAGACCCGATCAACCTTGGCGCACGTCTTGAGGCACTCTGTAAATATTATAATTCCATGTGCAATATTTCTAACCATGTTAAAGACCGCATTCCACAAGATAAATATATCTTTAGATTTCTGGATCTCGTTACCGTTAAGGGACAGTCGATTCCTGTTGAGATATGGCAAATAATCGACTATGCAGATCTATCTAAGACCCAATGGAAAACGCCACTCTATTTGACACGTTCAGTTTCATATGATGTAGATAGTGAAGGTAATACGGTTATCTCGAGTTCTGATAGTGATATAAGTGGTGCGGTGGAAAAACAACGACTATTGGATGAGTTGGAATATTACGATAGTGGTATCGAGGCTTATAAAGATGCTAGGTTTGAAGATGCATTAAAAATCTTCAGGGATATTCAGGACAACTGGCCTGATAAAACCAATAAAAATATCTACAACATGTATATAGAGCGGTGTGAGCACTATATTGAAGAGCCGCCAGGTGATGACTTTAATGGTGTCTTCGTACATAAGACGAAGGGTTAGAGAAAAA
>LWDU01035209.1_pt1 | contig 24129 bp, 17 predicted proteins | sample 727161 | NCBI WGS metagenome assembly LWDU01 (sample SAMN04566230, study PRJNA314399) | hydrothermal vent metagenome | isolation source: deep sea hydrothermal plume seawater | place: Mexico: Gulf of California, Guaymas Basin | collected 2004-07-11
TTAAGGGCCGCGGTATCGACTTTGCCGAGGTTCGTGCCTACGAACCCGGAGATGATGTGCGAACCATCGACTGGCGCGTTACCGCAAGAACCCAGGTGCCACATACCAAACTCTTTCAGGAAGAAAAAGAACGCCCTGTGCTGATTTTAGCGGACCAGTCCCAATCAATGTTTTTTGGATCGAGGATCGCGTTCAAATCTGTCATCGCTGCGCAATTGGCTGCCTTAATCGCATGGATTTCCCTGGACAACGGCGACCGCGTCGGAGGTATCGTTTTTTCCGAGAGCCGCCATCGTGAAGTCAGGCCAAGGCGAAGCAAGCACGCTGTACTGCGACTGCTGCATGAAATAAATGACTTTAACCATGCACTGAGCAAGGAAGCGCGTTCCGAAGACGGGAATGATGAAAGCCAGCAGGCGCTGACAAGCGAATATTTGTCCGACGCACTGGTGAATGTCCGGCGTGTTGCCAAGCATGGCAGCACAATCTTCCTGATCAGCGACTTCCAAAACCTGAATGTAAGTGCGTTGCTTCATTTCCGCCAACTTTCGCAGCACAATGATATCATCGGCATCCACATATCAGACCCGTTGGAACACGATCTGCCAAGGCCGGATCTTTATACCATCACCAACGGCCAGCAGCGGATGCAGATTAACACCGCTGATGCTCGCCACCGCAAGGAATACCAGCGTGATTTTTATCACAACCTCGAAAACGTGAAAACCGAGTTCAACAAACTAAAATCGCCGTTATTTGAGCTGAGCACCGCCAGGGAGCCAGTCAATACCCTGGCCGAGGCATATAACAAATTCAGGATGGTCAATCGTTAATGGCTGCTAACACACCACAACTCGCTGATCCCGGTCAGGCCGACCCCCTGGCACAGTTACGCGATATTCATCTGCCGGGGCCGATCGAATCATGGCCGCCAGCACCAGGATGGTGGTTGCTGGCAATATTGGGACTCTGCGCCATCGCCTACGGGCTCTTTTTTTTATACAGGCAATGGCAGAAAAACCAGTATCGCCGCGAAGGTGTGAGAGCCCTGGGTGAACTACAGAACCAGTACCAGAGAAATCCAGAGACCGTTAACTACCTTGAACAATTCAGCCTGCTATTGAAGCGGGTCGCCCTGAGTCATTATTCACGCGAGCATGTGGCGAGCTTAACCGGTGAAGCCTGGGTTGCCTTTCTTGATAAATCCGGCGCGACCCATGATTTCGGTATGGGGCCAGGCCAGGTTCTAATTGAAGGAAACTACTCACGAGAGTCGCCTTTTGAGGTGGTTGAACTTCACAGAATCGGTACGCAGTGGATAAGGAATCACGGCGCAGTGGAGTCTTCTCGATGATCGAATTTCTTTGGCCCTGGGTATTTTATTTTCTGCCACTGCCCATCCTTGTCTACCTGCTCGTGCCCAGGTCCAAGAAGAAGGATGCAGCGCTGTATGTACCCTTTTACCAATCTGCCTCCGCCTATGACAGTTCAAAGAATCGGGAAAACACCCGCAACCTGCTACGACGCATAGCACTCATCCTGGTCTGGACGGGTCTCGTGATTGCTACCAGTCGTCCTCAATGGATCGGTGAGCCCGTCGAACTCCCCTCAACCGGGCGTGACCTGATGCTGGCCGTTGATATCTCGGGCTCCATGGGTACTGAAGATATGCAACTCGGCAATCAACCGGTGACCCGGTTGCAGGTGGTCAAAGAGGTTGTTGGGGATTTTGTAGAACGCCGCAGAGGGGATCGGCTCGGGCTCATTCTTTTTGGCACCCAGGCCTACCTGCAAACACCACTCACCTTTGACCGAAAAACCGTTCGCACTTTGTTAACAGAGACTCCACTGGGCATCGCAGGCGGCAAAACCGCAATTGGCGATGCGATTGGCCTTTCCGTGAAGCGATTGCATGACCGGCCCGCCGACAGCCGCATATTAATTTTACTGACAGACGGCCAAAACAACGTCGGTGAAGTATCGCCCATTCAGGCTGCCCAGATAGCAGCGAAGGAAGGAGTAAAAATTTACACTATCGGATTCGGCGCCGATGAACTGGTCGTTCCCGGGTTGTTGTTTAACCGCACCATAAACCCCTCGTCAGAACTGGATTCCGAAACCCTGATGCAGATAGCCGAGGTAACTGGCGGAATTTATCAAAGAGCACGGGACACTCGTGAACTCGAAGATATCTATGAAGAGCTGGATCGACTGGAACCTGTTGAACAGGATCTGGAAACCTACCGACCGGTTAAGTCCTTGTTTACCTGGCCATTGGGATTCGCCCTGGTAGCGAGCTTTCTGATTACATTGGCGCATCCGCAGGTCATGGTCTGGTTTACATCCCTGCCGACAGTCAGAGACTCTTCACTCACGCCATCAGCAGAACCATTGCACGAGCAATCAAGGGAGCCTCAACGTGAATAACGGGGCTTTTAAGGGCATTGCTGGCGACGGCGTCACAATGGATCTGTTGGAGAATTTTCATTTTCTTCGTCCGGAATGGTTTTATGCGGTAATTCCAGCGATTTTGCTTATTATCATTTTGCGTCTTCGGCAGGGAAGAGGATCCAGTTGGGAGCAAACCATAGACGCCAGCCTGTTGCCTTATCTGATCGATGACGTCACTGCAAAGCCTGTTAAGACCCTGATCTACTTTATTCTCTTCGCCTGGATTCTCGCGATCCTCGCCCTGGCGGGTCCGGTTTGGGAAAAGACCCCGCAGCCGATGCATGAACGTGAAGATGCGCTGGTTATCCTGTTCGACCTTACCCGTTCCATGTATGCGACGGATGTAAAACCCAATCGACTGGTTCGAGCCCGGAGAAAACTTTTAGACTTACTGGCAATGCGGTCCGAAGGTGTCACCGCGCTCGTGGTTTATGCAGGTGATGCCCACGGCGTATCTCCTTTAACCGATGATGCCAGAACCATTGCTGAAATGATCCCTGCAGTATCTCCGAATATTATGCCAGCGCCCGGCAGCCAGTTGGCACCGGCACTGCGACTCGCACACAGCTTGTTCGTAGACGCAAGTGTTGCCAGCGGTCGAATTCTGATTGTTACTGACGAGATTCGGGATGTTGCCGAGGCACAAAACGTGGCCCGACAATTCCGCTACGCCTATCCGGTATCAGTACTCGCCGTCGGCACAGCAGAAGGTGCTCCAATTCCTGGACAAGGTCCACGCCAAAGCGGCTTTATGAAAGACGCCAACGGCACACTGGTGATTCCGAAGGTAGACTTTTCTGCCCTGGCAGATTTTGCGTCAGTGGCAGGCGGCCGATACGCCAGGATCACGCTGACGGATGAGGATCTGGAATATTTGCTCGCCGATGAACCCCTGATCAACCCGGATGAGTACCGGGAACTGGAACGGGACTTTGATGTCTGGTTTGAAGAGGGACCCTGGTTACTGTTACTCCTGCTACCCCTGGCTGCCCTGAGTTTTCGAAGAGGATGGGTCTGGTCGGTGGTGCTGGTTTGCCTGTTGCCCATACCCGAGGCGGAGGCTTCCCTATGGGATGATTTATGGGAGAGTCGCGACAGACAGGCTGTCAAGGCCATGAATGACGGCGACGCCCTGCGGGCAGCAGAGCTTTTTCAGCACGAACAATGGAAAGGCACGGCTCAATACCGGGGTGAAGATTATGTCGGGTCTGCAGAGGCGTTTTCAGCGGCCAATACAGCCGATGGTCGATATAATCTGGGTAATTCTCTCGCCAGATTAGGCAAGTACACCGAAGCGATCGAGGCTTATGATGAGGCCCTGGTCATTAACGCCGGGCATGAGGATGCGAATTTTAATAAAGAACTAGTGCAAAAGTTGCTCGAATCCCAACAACAGCAGGAACAGCAGCAAAACAGTGACGACGACCAGAACCAGGATTCCGACGAAAGCGAGGATCAGCAACAAAGTAGTGATCAACAAGACCAGGATTCAGAAAATCAGTCTGACAGTGAACAAAAACAACAGGACGCCGATGAACAGAAATCCAACGAACGCGATGAGGCCGAACAGCAGCAACAGGATCAACGAGAAGCCGAAGACCAGCAACTCGCTGAAGCAGAACCCCTGAACGAAGAAGAAGAGCAAGCCTTGCAACAATGGCTACGCAGAGTGCCGGATGATCCAGGCGGCCTGCTAAGACGAAAGTTTGAAATGCAACACAATGACCGACTGAAGAGAGGCGAAAGGACACAAAATGACACGTCAAACTGGTAACTTCCTTCGTGCCTGTCTATTTGTAGTCACGAGCATCGCCTTTACAAGCATAACCAGCAGTGCGTTCGCACAACTGTCTGTAACAGTGGATCGCACACAAATCACAGAAGCTGATTTAGTGCGCCTGAACATCCGTGTCGACAATGTGACAACCTCATCGAACCCCGACTTCGGTGCCCTGGAAAGGGACTTCGAAATTTTGGCGGCGCTAGGACCCAATCAAAATAGTCGCATCTCCATCGTCAACGGCCGACAAACGTCTGAAGTTCATACCACCTGGGAACTAAGATTGCGAGCCAGACGCCTGGGACAGCTCATCATCCCCGCCTTCAAGATAGGCGACCAGAGCTCACAGCCAATCAGGATAGAAGTCGTTAAACAATCCGCTGCAATGAAACAGAAAATGGATCAACTGGTTTTCTTTGATACCAGCGTTGACCACACAAATATCTACGTCCAGGGTCAAATCATTTACACAATCAGGTTGTTTTACATCGAGAACATTTCTGGAGATTTTCCCGCACCACCAGAGTTGGGAGATGCTGTCATCGAAACGATCGAGAGTGAACGACGATATGACACCATTACCAATGGAAGGCGGTACTACGTGCTGGAAAAACGATACGCCATTTATCCACAGCGCAGTGGTGAACTGGTGATACCCCGACAGGCATTTTCCGGTTCCAGGGTGGGTCGCGGCTTTTTCTCTACCCGAGAACCCATCATGGCACTCTCAAAACCGCACACAATCACAGTAAGCCCCAGACCCCCATCATACCAGGGGAAACACTGGCTACCGGCCAGGTCCCTGGAAGTGACCGAATCCTGGAGCCAGAATCCACCCGGGTTCAAAGTCGGTGAACCCATCAATCGCACTTTAATAATCAGCGTTGAAGGTCTGGCTGCCTCCCTGCTCCCGGTGTTTGAAAACATCGAGATAGAGGGCGCCAAAACCTATAAAGACCCCGCTGTAGAAGATCAAACCGCCAACGAAAACGGCATATTCGCCACCCGTTCTGTCATGATCGGAATCGTGCCCACCAGAGCCGGTACCATTCGAATCCCGGAGATTAGTATTCCATGGTGGAATACAGTCACCGACAAGGCAGAAATTGCCACCATATCCTCCCGGGAGTTCCTGGTTGAAGCCTCGGTCAACGTTCAGTCTGAAGCCCCTCAGATCCCGGTCAACCCGCCCGTCTCTGAACCATTGGCACCATCCACCCAGCCATTAACAACCATGCAGACCAATCCCTGGGTGGCAGTTTCGGCAACCATTGGCCTGTTGTGGCTGATCACCGTGGTTCTCTGGTGGCGGCAGACTGCGCGGAAAAAAGAGAAGTTATTGGAACCATCGGACCCAGACCCTGCCATTTCAGAAACCGCGTTGTTTAAACGTCTTATGGATGCCTGTCGCACTGATGATGCCATCACGGCCAGGAATCTCCTGTTCCTCTGGGGCAAGGCCAGCTACCCATCCATCGACTCAACCCGGGAACTGGCTCAAATCACCGGCAGCGATGCACTGCTAGATGAGATAAGCGCCCTTGAGACATGCCTTTATTCACCCTCAGCAGATTCAGCCTGGCAGGGCGCGAAGCTGGCAAAACTGGTTTCGGAATTGAAATCGCAGGGCAATACAAAAATAAAAAGACCCGCACTCGTCGAGTTCATTAATCCCGGCTAGACTATTCCCGGTTAGAAAGTCCCGGCTAAATAGTGCTGGCCGTTAAACACTCTTGCTGGCGATCTCAAACACGTCGGGAGACAAATCTTCTATAGCCAGAATTCGATCAAGCTGCCGTTTCATTAGTTTCTGGCGTTCGTCGTCATACTTGCGCCAGCGAGTGAGTGGAGACAAAACCCGCGCCGCCATCTGGGGGTTCAGAGCATTTAATTCAATGACACAGTCCGCCAGGAATTCGTAACCTGAACCATCCTTATTATGAAAGTTGACAGTGTTAATAAATCCGAAAGCAACGACAAGAGACCGCATTCGGTTGGGATTCTTCATGGTAAAGGCTTCGTGCTGCATCAGCACCTTGACGCGCTCCAGTGTATTGGGCAAGGGACTGGATGCCTGGATGTTGAACCACTGGTCGATCACGAGTGCCTCGTTAGACCAGCGATTATAGAATTCCGTTAGTGCTTTTTCTTTCGCTGCCACAGCCGCCGAAGATGAAGAATTGACCAGCGCCCGGATCGCGGCACTGGTATCTGTCATGTTATCCGAACTCTCAAACTGGGCAACACACAGATTCACCATCTCGGTATCATTCGGTTGCATCAGGTAGGAAAGGGTGACATTTTTTAGGGCCCGTTGGGCGATATCGTCTGCGACCGGTGCATAGGGCGCTGATGACTGGTTAAGTTTGTAAACCGACAACAACAGTCCACTGAGATTTTCAGCAATGGCGTGACGAACCGCTTCACGTGCCTGATGAATCGCATCGACATCCGCAACTTCGGTCAGTTCCGCCAGATAGGTTTCTGACGGCAGCAACAACATACTGGCAATCATCGCCTTATCGACCCCGTTGTCCTCCATAGACTGGGTCAGGATGTTTTCAACAGCCTGGATCAATCGCTTATCAACCGCCAGTGTCTCAATCTCTGAGGAACTGCTGCTCTGGATTTGCGCCACGACCTCCTGAATCACATCCACCGCCAGTCGCTGACCTGCTTCCCAGCGATTGAAGCCATCGCAATCGTGACTCATGAGGAATAACAGCTCATCACGGCTATACTGGTATTTTAGTTTTACCGGCGCACTGAATCCCCTGAGTATGGAGGGAATGGGCTCATTTTCCACGGCATTGAATACGAATGTCTGCTCTGATTCGGTCAGGTTTAAAACCGCCGTGAATTCTCCATCCTCCACAAGATGCGCGAGATCAAGGCCGGTAGAGTCAAACTTCATGTCCTTACCGTCTGGACCGATCAGTGCAACAGCCAGAGGCATGTGGAATGGTTCTTTCTTTTTTTGACCCGGCGTTGGCATACAGGTCTGGGTTACCTGCAAGGCAAATGTCTTGTCGTTTTTGCTGTAAGCACCATTGATCGACAATTCAGGCGTCCCGGCCTGGCTATACCAGCGCCGAAACTGCACCAGCTCAACATCGTTAGCGTCCTCCATGGATTTTACAAAATCCTCTGTAGTTACAGCCTGGCCATCGTGGCAATCAAAATACAAATCTGTGCCTTTACGGAATCGTTCACGGCCCAGTAACGTTCGAATCATTCCAACGACTTCTGCACCCTTCTCATACACCGTGGCGGTGTAGAAATTGTTTATTTCGATATAGGAATCCGGGCGGATAGGATGCGCCATGGGACCGGCATCCTCCGGAAATTGACCGCTTCTGAGTACCGCCACGTCATTGACCCGGCAAACCGCAGCTGAGCCCATATCTGCAGAAAACTGCTGGTCACGCAACACCGTAAAGCCCTCTTTGAGACTGAGTTGAAACCAGTCACGACAGGTCACTCTGTTACCCGACCAATTGTGAAAGTACTCGTGGGCAACGACCCCTTCAACCCGCTGGTAGGCAGCATCGGTGGTTGTATCGGGGCGCGCCAGCACACAGGAAGTGTTGAAAATATTGAGCCCCTTGTTTTCCATGGCGCCCATGTTGAAACTTTCAACGGCGACAATCATAAAGATATCCAGGTCATATTCTCGCCCGTAGACTTCTTCATCCCAGGTCATGGAGTTCTTCAACGAGATCATTGCATGATCGAGTTTGTCGACATTGTGCGCTTCCGTAAAAATCTGCAGTTTCACTCTACGGCCATTCATGGTCTCGAAACTGTCCTCGATATGCGCAAGATCTCCTGCCACCAGGGCAAATAAATAGGCTGGCTTGTTGAAGGGGTCTTCCCAGGTCACCCAGTGTTTGTCTCCTTCTTCACCTCGCGCCACTTCGTTACCGTTGGAAAGTAAATTCGGATAGGCAGCCTTGTTGGCTCGAATAGTCGTGGTGTACCTTGACATCACATCAGGTCGATCCATGAACCAGGTGATGTTTCGAAATCCTTCGGCTTCACACTGAGTGCAAAACATGTCACCTGATTTGTACAGACCTTCAAGCGCCGTATTTTCCTGTGGCTTGATTTCAACGCGGGTGACCAGCTCAAACGTGTCAGGCATCGAGAACAGAGTGAGAGATTCTGGTTCCATGGAATATTCATTCGACAGCAACTGACGCCCGTCAATCTCTATGGATTTAGTGTCCAGCCCCTTTCCACCATTGAGCAGAAGATCTGCGCCTGATTCGGTGGAAGACGGGTTTTTTGTTATTTTCAGCGTTGTCGTCACCCTGGTAATTTCCTCTTCAAGGTCGACATGCAATTTAGTGGTTTCGATTAAATACGCTGGAATCTTATAGTCCTGCAGTTCGATGGTTTTTGGCTGACCTTCTTTCATAATGCTACTCGCTGGTAATCCCCGATCTTTGAACTAGAGCAGGGCGTAAAGGCGCGATTGTAACCTTGTGACTGGTCAGCTGCGAGTATTTGTCACCCGTAGAGTCCTAGCCCGGATAATTCGGTTACACTTCCGGCATGCGCGGTTTCCTGAAAAAAATGTCTTCCCGGTTAAATGATCCCGTGGACTACTATTTACCCCTGGATGACCAGGAGTTTCACCTTAACCCCTGTATAGGGTCCCGAATTCAACTGATTTTCCACGGCCGCATTCGCTGCCAGCATTGCGGAAATGCCAGTCGAAAAAGCTACAGCCAGGGATATTGTTACCCTTGTTTCAAACGACTCGCCCGTTGCGATTTATGCATGGTTAGCCCGGAACGCTGTCACTTTGAAGCAGGGACCTGCCGCGAGCCCGAATGGGCTGAAAACTTCTGCATGCAAAGCCATATTGTCTATCTTGCAAACTCGTCCGGTATCAAAGTCGGTATCACCACCGTCGCCAACACACCCACCCGCTGGATTGATCAGGGTGCGGTGCAGGCAATACCCGTGTTACGGGTCGCAACACGACAGATTTCCGGCTTTGCAGAAGTGATGTTTAAGAATTACACATCCGACAAGACTCAATGGCAGCGCATGCTCAAAGCCGATGACCCCCAGGTGGACCTGCTGCATATTCGGGACGATTTGATGTCAAAAATCAGTGAAGAAATAACGGGTCTACAAGGCCGGTTTGGTCTCCAGGCACTCCAACCCCTGCCCGATGCACAAGTTCAGGTCATCAGGTATCCGGTGCGGCATTATCCGACGAAAGTCGTTTCAATGAGTTTTGACAAAACACCGGTGATTGAAGGAATACTGCTGGGTATCAAAGGGCAATACCTCATATTCGACACGGGCGTCATTAATCTCAGGCGTTTTACGTCTTATGACATTGAGTTTTATACAGATTCCCGCATAAGTCTCGTTTAGTTCATAGTAGCGTGGAGATGGAAGGAGGCTCTCTTCAAGTGATACGACTTACGTCTGGGTTACCTTTAGGTTTTCCAACGCCCCTGCCAGACCACCTACCAACAAACCGGCCAGCAGACCACCCAGATGTGCACCATTGGCCAGATCTCCCAGTCCAAGCAGATCGAATGCTCCCGTAAAACCGATCACCAGAAAGCCCAGCATGGCCACATAGATTGCCTTTCTTACCCCCAGGTTCCTGCTCCGCACCATACCGGACCACACCAGTGAGAAGCCTAGCAGTCCATAGACCACACCTGACATGCCACCAAAAAAACTGGCTCCCAACATCCAGTACTGCAGCATGTTCGCGCACAGGGAGGAAACCAACGTGACGAGTAACAATATCGACGCCCCACAAACTCTCTCGATGCGACGGCCAATCTCCCATACCCACAATAGATTGAAAACAATATGTAACCAGCCAAAGTGAAGCAACATAGGCGTGAACAGACGCCAGTATTGATGGGATGAAAACGTGTAGTTCAAATCGGCAAAGTACGCTTGCCCACCGATTACTTCAAAATTGAGGAAGCTGAAAATATAAAACCAGCTGCTCAGGTTGCCGTCATCGACGCCGCGGGTGATGGGAAAACAAATGATATTCACCAGGATCAGCGTGAGCGTCAATGGGGAACCCAGGAGTTGTCCAATCAATGGATTTCGTGACGCCTCTGGTTTCGAACGGCCTTCCTTCAGGCTGAAAGCACCGCTTGAAAACTGGCCGTAGAGGGAAATAACCCGAACTTTATCTTCCTCGCTTTCTACCCGGATCACCTGCATGTCGCCGGATTCAGCAATGCGGTGCCAGACGCCAGACTGGTGAAGAAAGCGGGTAAACAGCGAGAGATCAATATCCCTGGGTATTTTAACAGCGACTATCATTTAAATATCACAAGACTCGTGGGACTTTGCTGATTCGATCCACCGACGTTCCGTAATACATTGTGTGAACCTGTAACACATTTACCTTAAACATTACCTTAAACATTACCTTAAACATTGCCTTAAACATTGCCTTAAACATTGCCTTAAACATTGCCCCTGAAACATTTTCATTAAAACACTGTAAACTAACTGCAGTTTATCAAACAAGTAGAAATTGTATGGAAAGCGCTGATCATCAGGTGTTGTCCCAACTTAACCGTTGGATTAACGACGGTGAGATGTGCTGGCTATGTACCGTCGTGAAAACCTGGGGTTCTTCGCCACGCCCGGTGGGTTCTTTACTTAGCTGCAACAGCCGCGGACACATCGCTGGCTCACTGTCAGGTGGTTGCATTGAAGAGGATTTACTGGAAAAGCTCCAAAATGGAGAATTGGCCCAGACAACCCCCGAGGTCCTGATCTACGGTGAGACCCAGGAAGAATCTGAGCGCTTCGGATTGCCCTGTGGCGGTCAATTGCATATCGTCATTGAGCCGATACCAACATCAACTTATTTGAAGATGTACCAACAAATCGTTGAGCGAATTGAGCAACGAGAATGCATTGAAAGAACACTTAATATCGCCACGGGAGAAATTCAGGTTGAAGAAAAAGCCCGCTTTAAACATCTGCAAATCAACGGCGATATCGAGCTTGCTACTAAAAATGGGCCCACAAACGATTTAACCATGGTGCAAACCTTTGGGCCAAGGTATCAGTTGTTTTTAATCGGCGCCGGACAAGTCGCCATTTACCTGGCACAAATGGCACAAGCCCTGGATTACCAGGTCGTTGTCTGCGACCCGAGGGAGCAAATGATTGAGCAATGGCCGGTAGAGGGAGTACAGTTGATCAACGCCATGCCGGATGATGCGGTGAGACAATTCGCCGATGATCGATTTTCAGCAATTATCGCCCTCACCCATGACCCCCGTATCGATGACATGGGGCTTATGGAGGCACTGAAAACAAATGCATTTTTTATCGGCGCTATGGGGTCCACCAGAACCTCGGCAAAGAGACGAGAACGACTATTGCAATTAGAGTTAACCGAGGCGGAAATTTCAAAACTACATGCCCCGGTGGGACTGTCGATCGGCAGCAAAACACCCGCAGAAATTGCTATCGCCATTCTCGCGCAGCTGACTGCGTTACGCAGTGAAGTGAAAGTTGAAAAAAAGGCCACCGTTCAAGTCGCCTGATTTATTGGAAATGCATATTTTATGGACTAGAGCTAAAACCAGACCAGGGAGCAGATCATGATTGGTGCAATAATCCTCGCGGCAGGGAGCAGCAGACGGTTCGGGGGAGACAAACGAAAATCAGCCATGCCGTCTGGGCAAACAATGCTCGAAGAATCTATTCATAAAGTGGCCAGTGTGATTGATCGCGTCATGGTTGTATTACGTTTTGGCGATATTGGTTTCGCCAGGGAACTCGAAGCAAAAATTGGCAATCACAACGTAGGATTTTTCTGTGCACCGGATTCAGCCAAAGGTATGGCCCATAGCCTTGCAAACGCAATTCATCATGTAAAAGACTGGGAAGCTGCACTGGTCTTCCTCGGTGATATGCCGTTTGTACAGGCTGAAACTGTCGAATCAATCCTGGCGGAGTACGAGTACCGTAAAGCCGGTGCGCCTCTGGTATTTCCAGTGAAGGATGGCAAGAGTGGGCATCCAGTGCTGTTTCCACAGGACTATTTTACGGAAATTGAGGCGTTAACGGGAGATCGGGGCGCCCGACCCGTTATTGATTCACACCCCGGGAATGTATTTACCGTGACTGTTCAGGATCCAGGGGTGATTCGTGATATAGACACACCGCAGGATCTGGCCTCCTGAGCCATTTCTCTCTTGATCTATTCCCCGAGACGACTGGCCCAGTCCAGTTTACTGCGACAGACACCGTAGAAGCTGTGGCCGGGAGGATGGATCAGCTTTAGTTTGGCCTGCTTTTTCTTAACTGAAATAGACTCGCCAGGCTCGATTTCGAACTCCAACTGTGAGTCAAAGCTGATCTTCGCACTCGTGCCGGATTGCGAACCGATAACAATCTTCAGTTCTGAATCACCGGGAACCAGCAATGGGCGACTGTTTAACTGGTGCGGGAACATGGGAACCAACACCATGGCATCCAGATTGGGATGCATAATAGGCCCACCTGCCGAAAGCGCATAGGCTGTTGAACCCGTAGGTGACGATATAATGAGCCCGTCTGATCGTTGGTTGTAGACAAAGACCTCATTGATAAACAAGTCAAATTCCAGCATTTTTGGCAAGCGGGCTGAGTGGATCAACACCTCGTTAAGCGCACTGGGAATCTCTTTCACGCCCTTGACGGACACTTCTCCTTCGAGCAGGAAATGTTCCTCGGTCACGTAATTACCTTCCAGCACCTCTGTCAGGCTCTTCTCAATCTCGGTCGGTGAAACGTTGGCTAAAAAACCCAATCGTCCACGATTGATTCCCAGGATTGGGACCCCATGAGGCGCAAAGCTGCGTGCAGCCCCAAGAATATTGCCATCTCCGCCGATGGCAATAACCAGATCACACCGGGTAGCCAGTTCTTTCTGGGAATAAAAGGGCTCTTCGGAGTCCTTCAACAAGGCGTGAGCCTTGTCTTCCAGCAGTACATTGAGTTGTTGGTTGAGTAGAAAGCTACGGGTTCGGCGTAACGATTCCAGAACCGAATCACTGCCTGTTCTGGCAACTAAACCAATGTTCTTGAAATCAGTGCTCTTGAAATCAGTGTTCTTGAAATCACTCATTCTTTTGCTTTACATCTTCCCAGGTTGAGCCAATCCATAACCCCGGCATGAAATGACACAAACTCGAGGCGATATTTGATAATGACATTATTAAGCAACCTGCACTAACAAGGCAACAGATCACCGTTCCTGAGTCTAATCGAGATTTAGTCGTAAATTCTTCAGAAAGTGACCAACAGAGATAGTATTTATTCTCATGAAGAATGAATTAGTACTTGTAATTCTCCTTAAAAACTAGAAACTTACGCTTCCAGACAAGAGGAAACTTATGAATTCTTCAATCAACAGAAGATATGCCAGTGAGTTGGCAGAAGAATCCAGAATCGCCGAGATCGCCTCGGCCGGTTCACTGTGGCAAGCCATGCGCAGGGAAGTCCATGCCCGGGCGGAGTTTGAACCCATTATGGCGACATTTTTCCAGGCTACCGTGCTCAATCACGATACGCTGGAAGGGTCACTGAGCTTTCTACTCGCGAGTAAACTGGACAGCTCTGTGGTATCCAGTATGGCGTTCCGGGAGATAATCCAGGATGCTTTCGCGACGGAAGAATCTTTGACCCGGGCTGCAGAGATCGACATTAAAGCCACCCGCGAGAGGGACCCGGCCTGCAACAGTTTCTCTACCCCTTTCTTGTTCTACAAGGGTTTCCATGCGTTACAGATTCATCGCGTTTCAAACTGGCTATGGCATCAGGAACGCCACTCTTTGGCCTTCTTCCTGCAAAATCAGGTCAGCACGATTTTCGGGGTCGATATTCATCCCGCCGCTCAAATCGGCTGTGGCATCATGTTTGACCATGCAACAGGTCTGGTTGTGGGCGAGACAGCCGTCATTGAAGACGATGTTTCCATCCTCCATGGGGTTACCCTGGGAGGAACCGGCAAAGTCTCCGGTGACCGTCATCCCAAGGTCCGCAAGGGCGTGCTGATTGGTGCCAATGCATCCATTATCGGCAACATTGAGATCGGCGAAGGTGCCAAGGTGGGAGCCGGTAGCGTTGTTATGAGAGACGTGCCACCCCATGTCACTGTGGCCGGAATACCTGCCACAATTGTCGGCAAACCGGAGTGTGACTGTCCCGCCAGGGATATGGATGGAATAGTTTAGCGCAGTAGAGTCTGGTAACGAGAGTCTCGTAACGAGAGTCTCGCACCGAGAGCGCGTTAAAAATCAAACCCCCGTCTTCCCTGAAGACCACCGGTGTGAACCGCAACGATTTTTAAATCTGGGTCCAACTCGCCCGAGGCAAGCATCTGGCTCAGGCCATATAACATCTTACCGTTGTACACCGGGTCAAGTGGCAGCTGGTGAGTCGCTTCAAAATCCAGGATAAATCGCTTCAACGGCTCGGGGCACCTGGCGTAACCGCCACAATGATAGTCGTGGTTCAGCGCCCAATTCAGACTGCTATCAACCTTTATTGCGTCTCCGGTTAGCGCCGCGACAATAGAGCCCAGATACTCTGCCCCTTTCAAAACCACAAAACCCAGCACGTTTTTGTTTCCGGGAAGGGCCTTAGCAATTCCCGCAATCGTGCCTCCGGTGCCTACCGGCAAACAAATCAGATCGAAATCTTCCTGATGCCGATCGATCTCAAAGACAATTTCTCTACAACCCTCAATGGCCAACGAATTGGTGCCCCCTTCGGGGAGTAGATAAAACCTCCCAAATTTTTGCGTCAGGTCAGCCAGGAAGTGCGGGTTGGCTTTTTCTCTATACTCCCGCCGGGTGACGAACTCCAACTGCATACCCCAGTTTTCTGCATCCACAAGCATCGGCGATAATATTTCAGGACGCTCTCCCCGGATCACGCCAATGGTCCTAAATCCCTGCTCGAACCCCAGGTGCGCCAGTGCATGAATATGATTTGACCAGGCACCTCCAAAACTGAGGAGCGTGTCATACCTCTGGTTGTTTGCCTCTGTTATATTTCCTTTCAGTTTGTAGTATTTATTTCCACCACGATGGAGTTTGTCCAGTTCCAATACGGAAACCAACGTATTATTGAATAACACCTGTTTCATTCCCGGCTTATTCCTGTTTTAGCTTTCTGGTTTAGATAATGTTCATCAACGTGCCATCAAACCCGATGAGAGACCTGTCTAACGGTCGTTTTGGGTCATTTCAGCAGTTACAATAACGTCATGCGGTCCAATTTACCCATTTTCTCATTACTCTTTTTTCTAACTGCCTGTGGTGGCGGTGGCAGTAACGAACCCATGGCTCGTGCTGTCAATGATACGGCCAACGTTGATGAGGACAGTAGTGTCACGACCAACGTTCTGGCGAACGATGTGGACGTCAGCGCAACGACCCTCGCTATTTCACAAGCACCTGTTAATGGCTCAGCGACTGTTATGGGAAATAGCATCCAATACACACCTGATGCTGATTACAACGGCCCTGATACCATTCGATATACCGTATCTAGTTCTACCAATGCCGTATTGAGCGCCGTTCTGACAATCACGGTCAACGACATCAACGACCTGCCGGTCGCCGTTGCCGACTCGTTTATCGTACCGGCAAACATTCCCACAGTTCTGGACATATTGGGCAATGACAGTGATCCGGATGGCTCACTTGCTTCAGCTGCAGTTACTGCCAACCCGATAAACGGGTCCGTCCAGGTCACAGGATCAACAATCACCTACACGCCTACCGCTAGTTTTTCTGGTGCAGATTTATTTAGCTACCAGGCGATTGATGATGATGTCGGTTTGAGCAACATCGTCATGGTCTCCATCACAGTCGATCCGTCGATTAACGTGTTAACCGTCTCCAGCCTTCCTGTACCCCAAACCAGTTACATGCAATTGAATAATGCTGAGCTTGGAGCGACTGTACTGACTTCTCCAAACCAGAGCTTCACCGTTCCGCAGGGTGCCATCTCTTTTTCCCTCACGCTGCAGGGGAATGACGTTGCTGAAGGTGGCCTGTTTATCTCTGGACTGATAGATCCGAATGGCCTTCCGATTAGCCCACTGGACCCCAATGCGGTTTTCTGCGATATGGGTCTGTGTAGCGCCCTGGTACCTCGCTCACCTGAATTCATAGCGACTCGAGGCGTCTGGCAATACAACCTGGGGACATTGCAAGCCGATTTGTCCGGCATTGACCTTAATAGCGTCACCGTAAATTTAGCCCTTAGAACAGGTCCTGAGATCGACCTGTCCAATAATTTTCCGGCGCAGTTAAATATCAAGACTTTTCTAACCGCGAATACAGTGGATACTGACGATATAGCGCTGGTGTTAACTCAATTGGAGGCGATTGCCAACGCCAACAATATCGCCATCAACCTGGACTCAGTTACCCGGGTCACGAACCCACGATTTACAGAGGTGTCCAGTGACTTTAACAACACGGATACTGCGGCGTTGGTTAGCATGGGCGATGCCGACCAGATAAACATTTTTTTTATCGAGAGTTTCAGCGGGCTCAATACCGCAGGTCTTGTCGGCATATCTGCGGGTTTACCGGGAACGATGGGGATAAAGGGGAAATACAACGGTATCCTTTTGGATGCTGACATCACCAGGGAAAGCGCCACGGATGCATTCTATGCTCGAACCATGGCTGAATTCACGCTGCACGAAATCGGCCATTTCCTGGGCCTCTATCACACTACCGAGCAACTATTCGTCGACGGCCACGATGTATTGTTGGATACCCCCGAGTGTGACGATACTTTCGACTCTGGCAGCACGGGAACACCAGGCGTCGCAGATATTGAAGAATGTCCTGACGGACTCAACATCATGTTCTGGAGTAATGACTTGAATGGGGTAAAACAGCCTTTATCGAATGATCAAAGACAGGCGATATACTATGCACCGATTGCTGTACCCTGACTCAGCGACGTACAAACCACGATGAATCTGTCATCGCGTCCTCAACGGAAATAAGCTGCAGGTTGTCGTCATCTATCAGCAGGCACATACAGGGTGATTCTGTCCAGGCGCCCAGGTTGATATACCGAATGCCTTCACAAAGCGTATCCTCGGCGTAGTGCACATGGCCACATACCACATTGTCAAAATCACGCTGTTTGCCGTAATCAACAGCACAAAGCATGACTTTGCGGCGAAGAAAACTATAGAGGTAGGTGAATTGCTTGGCGTAGTCAGCCACATGAACCGGACTTGCACCCAGGCGGACCCGGAGTTTGTGAAAAAACTTAAACAGTTCAATGAACGTTCGGTTTCGTGGCATTACCTCGTCAAAAGTATCACCGTGAGTGATAAACGTATGGTCGCCCACAGTGTATGAGCTTTTAAATTGGATATTGGACGGTGTTGCCGGTCGATAACCTTCATCATGATTCCCCTCCAGCCAAACGACCTGGTTTTGCTCGGCTCGTTTCCCTACGGCCTGAAGAGCCTGCTGGTGTTCGGCAGGGAGTGGCTGACCGGGAGCATCTATTATATCGCCGCCCAGTACCAGGATGACCGATTCGTCTAACCGCTGCACCATGTCCAGGAAAAGTTGGCTTTGGCTGAAGTGGTTGCCTAGGTGGAGGTCGCTGGTTATCAGGTAGCGCATACTGCAATACTAAACGATGACAAGAGGAACTAGTCAATCGGTAACACCAATCTACTGACCCTGTGTGCCGACTCTAATCCATTTTTTGAGCTCCGGCATCCTCCATGCGGATGCCACATTCCAGGAACGCAGGAGGAAAGGTCAGTAGCGCGTTGTTTCGCGTTCCAGTGATACGCGCCCCGGGAATACGATAGGTAACCCCTTCGAATTTCAACAGATGGCGCGTTTGTTCAGTCGTCCACGTAAAATTCTGGTATACAAGCTGTGGTAGCATAGTCAATTTAGCCACTTGGTTCGAGGTGATGTTATCATCCCAAGGAGAAATAGGTGACAGTAAGAGCAGGCGTACCTAAGATATGAAATGTAATCTGCTTTTCTTCTCTGTAATAGCTGCCATTTCTGCCTGCCAAAAAAGCCCTTCACCTGACTTTGAGGAATCAGCCACTACACCGCGGCATCCTAATATTATTGTAATATTTAGCGATGATCAGGGCTATGCAGACATCGGAATCAATGATCAAGTCAATGATGTCAAAACTCCAAATATTGACGCACTAGCAAGAAATGGTGTTCGCATGACATCAGGTTATGTAACAGCACCACAGTGTGTGCCTTCTAGAGCAGGATTGATAACTGGAAAGTACCAGCAGCGATTTGGCACTGATCACGGAGGCACCAGGCCACTGCCATTAAACGAAAAAACGATAGCGGAAAGGATGCAAGCCGCCGGTTATGTGACAGGCATGGCAGGTAAATGGCACTTGGAACCAAACCACCTGCAAAAAGACTGGATAGCAGAAAATATGCCTGAGCTCAAAATGAAGAACATAGGTGCAGAGGATATTCCCTTTAAGAAAAAAAAACCCTATATGTCCTCAAGAAGAGGCTTCCAACAAGTATTTGAAGGAAGGATAAACGACTACTGGGCGACATATGATTTGCAAGGTCGAGACATTGATGAACAATGGATTGTAAAGAACGGTTACAGAATAGATTTACAGACGGATGCCACAATTGCTTTCGTCAAAAGGAATCAGGACAAGCCATTCTTTTTTTACCTGGCTTACTTTGCCCCCCATGTACCCTTAGAAGCCCCCAAAAGATACCTCAGTCGATTCCCCGGAGACATGGCAGAACGACGACGCTATTGCCTCGCAATGATATCGGCAATAGATGACGGCGTTGGCAAGATCCGACAGACTCTCCGAGATTTAAACTTGGAAGAAAACACCATCATTTATTTTATCAGTGACAATGGGGCGCCACTGAAGATTCATAAAGAAGATAGAACCCTGGCATTCAAGGGTGGTGCATGGAACGGGTCATTGAACGATCCGTTTGTGGGTGAGAAGGGAATGATCTCAGAAGGAGGAATCAGGGTCCCATTCATTGTTAGTTGGCCAGGGGGCTTGCCCAAAGGGAAAGTCTATGATCGACCGGTAATTTCCCTGGACGTGGCCGCCACCAGTTTGTCAATGGCAGGACTCGAACCTGATTCTGAACTGGATGGAGTGAACCTGATTCCATTTTTAAATGATGAAAAACAGGGTGACCCACACGAAACTCTGTTTTGGAGGTTTTGGCAACAGGCTGCAGTAAGAGAAGGCAATTTCAAGTACATGACAGCAGGTAATCGGGAGTTTTTATTCAACGTTGCCAGCGAAGAAGATGAGACTAAAAATTTGATTGGCGAATACCCCGATAAAGCAAAAGATCTGAGGAAGAAACTTGAGCTTTGGGCCAGGGAACTAAAAACCCCCGGAATTCCCGATGGAGGATTGAAGAATGAGAGAGGTTGGTTCAACCATTATTTTAGTTTGGTGAATCCGAACAGCAGCTGAACTTGGATCTATACTCGTCTGGCGTAGGCTGCAAAACCAATCCTGGCAATGACAAAATGGAAATTAAACAAGCAGATGATGGAAAACAACAAGGTCGATTCTGATCCGAGGAAACATCCTGCTTCTTTTCGAGACCCCAGCGGCTACATATTCATGGTCGGCGACCAGATACTTCGTCGAGTGAATTCGAGTTACAAAGAGAACTATCAAATGTTTATGCATTCCGGGTTGTATGCAGCTCTGAGTGATAGCGCACAGATTATTAGTCACGTAGAGCTTTCTGATGCTGAACTCTTTCGTGACTACACGATAATTCAGCCCGACAAGATCGGATACATTTCATACCCGTATGAGTGGTGCTTTTCGCAGTTAAAAGATGCCGCTTTACTGACGCTGCAGATTCAAAAAAAGGCAATGGACTATGGCATGTCACTAAAAGACGCAAGTGCATACAACATTCAGTTCCACCGCGGAAAACCAATATTCATCGATACCTTGTCTTTTGAGAAGTACATTGAAGGAAAACCCTGGGTAGCTTACAGACAGTTCTGTCAACATTTTTTAGCTCCTTTGGCACTCATGGCAAAAGTCGACACTCGTCTTTCTGATTTACTAGTTTCTAACATTGACGGTGTGCCGCTTGATTTGGCAAGTAAACTTTTACCTTTACGCACCTGGGCAAGTTATTCTCTGCTCGCGCATATCCATTTGCATGCATCATCACAGAAAAGGTACAGCGCAACTGGTGTTGGTGCAACATCGACCCGAAAACCATCACTTACCAAGTTTCAATTGTTGGCGTTGATTTCGAGCTTACTTAGAGCCGTGAATGCTCTTGTGCATAAAGCTTCCGCAACTGAGTGGGGCAATTATTATGAACAGACAAATTACTCGGATCAGGCAATGGTGCAAAAAGAAGAGATTGTTCGTGACATGTTGAGGAGTTGCTCAACACCGTCAGAGCAATACGTTGCTGATTATGGCGCTAATACTGGCCGCTTCAGTCGAATAGCGGCGAATGAAGGGTTCCTGGTCCTGGCTCATGATGTGGATGAGCTTGCAGTAGAAAAAAACTACCAAACCGCCAAAACGAATGGTGAAACGGAGATCCTGCCCTTGGTAACAGATCTCACAAACCCCAGTCCCGGTATAGGATGGAGTAACGTTGAAAGAGATTCTTTTATCGTCAGACAACGAGTATCGGTAGGAATGGCGCTAGCAATAATTCACCACCTATCAATATCAAATAACATCCCGTTTGAACATGTAGCAGACCTTTTCTCCACAATTTGTTGCCATCTTATCATTGAGTTCGTACCCAAGAGTGACTCCCAGGTTAAAAAGCTGCTTAACTCAAGGGACGATATATTCATCACTTATGATCAAAACAGTTTTGAGTTGGCGTTTACAAAATATTTCACAATCGTAGACAAGAAAAGCGTGATTGGGTCGGGCAGAATGTTATATCTAATGCGTGGTATAAAAGATTGAATTGAACATTTAGGCAATCCTGGTTTTCTACTAATCAACCTTCGTTGGATCCTCGTTAGAAGATTTTTCCGGATGTGCCTCTGGATCATTTCTTGAGTACCAAGCGCGAATACGGTACCAGTACAACCTGATGGTCATTCCAGCGGCAGCAATTGCTGCGATCACACCCTGGATTATCAGGCTCCCAGTGCCTGGATCCAAGTAGGCAAAGCAAATGGTCGGCGAGAAAAACAAGAGCGCCAAAGTAAATAATCGCAAATTCAATCTCCGGAGGGATTTTTAGCTAACTATGGTAGCTCTATGTTTCATACCTCGCAAGGAGTTATGTTGAAATTCATACTAAAGCTCCCGCTTCTCTAAGGGTATCAACTCCAAATACCCTCGCACCGGTGTTTCACGAACAACATAGAAAGCTAAACGCGAAGATGATGTCGGTTCAGGGAGAAGTATGGAAAAATCAGCGGAGTCGCTGTTCGAAAAATAAGTTTGGGTGACCGCAGTAATCACACCGGTATCTGCGACGACAACGTATAGCGGGGCATACATTAGGTGTTTACTAGATATGGAACCCTCAACGTAAGATACCGGCTCAGAGAAGTATTGGAGGTTTAGCATGAATTCTGTGTGGCCCATCGGCGCAAACTCTGCGATCTTTTTACCAACCAGGCCACCGTATGGACCTATCTTGAATATGGAGTCCAGTTTTGAATTCGACCCAAACAAGTCAACTTTCCTATTGAGACTTTCGCTATTTGTCATGGCCCCTACGGGAACCCTTTGAGTACGTTTTCCGTTGTTGATTAGCACAAGATTTTCCGTTCTCTCGGTACTTGTTGACTGCAGAACACTATTTCCATTTACCTTCCAAGGGATTTTAGTCTTCAACAGTTCAGCTATTGTGGGGAACAAGTCTATTGATGCCATGTTTCGATCGCTAACTTGTGAGGTTGTTTGACCCGGCTCCTTAATGAACAATGGGATATTGAGAATATCTGAAATATGAGTATGCCCTACACTTCTTCTTGACTCATCTGGCCAAAACCTGACTCCATGGTCTGCAACGACCACCACCATCGAAGACTGATATAGGTCAATTCGATTCAGATGGTCTAACAGTTTGCCAAGGGGATTGTCTACCAAACCCGTCTGCAGCAAGTGTCTCCTGTAAGCTTGAGTTATAGGCCACTCCGCTGTCCCCCACCATTCTTTTTCTGTTATCAAACCAGGTATTTTCCCGGGTGCCCAATACTGCTCACCCGATGGATAATAGTGCCAGGGAACATGAGGAAGAAGTATATGAATGAAGTTGAATGTTGGGTTTGGTGAGGGTTGGATCGTTTCAATGAATTTAGTGAATTGCTTTGACCTGTCCAGATAGGATAGTAGAGCTTTCGCCTTCACGGCACCTAAACCGGGCGTTTCAGTTTCTGACTTTTGGACAGCTACAACGAAGTCTTTCCAGTTTCGCGAGATAGGAGGAAGAACTCTGGTTGAATCTGAAGGGATGACTAAGTGCTGGTAAAGTACTTTCAAATCCTGGAACAGAACTTTCAGTCTGTCCAATCTCGGTGTCGCATTGTACTCACACAGTAGATTCGGACAGAGCATTGTGTGTGTTTCGTGTGCGTTAATCTCATAGGTGTGTCCAAGAAAACTGAATATGCTTTCTGGATAGTCGTCCGCATTTGGGGCTCTTTCCGGATCTGGATATTTTCCTGTTAGTATCGCTGGAACCGCTTGCAGGCTGCTTTCGGCAGAAGTAGTTGCGTTTCGATACCATGTTGATCTGCTTGCCAACAAAGAAAATGAAGGGAATCTAACTTCATCAATATCTCCATTTTTATCTAATAATGAGACTAGTGGCAACTCATCGAATATGATCATTATCACAGGCACCGGATTCTTGATGTCTATTTGTGGAATGGGCACCTTACTTTTTTTAGAGAGTAACCCTTGAATATCCGGAGAGAACAGGAACATGAGTGGGAAAAGGGCAATCGCGGGTGTTAGAAAAGTCAGGAACAACCTGGCTTTGTTACTTTTGAAATACACAACTGCGCTCACAAGCCCCAACGCAAATGAAGATGAAAACGCAAAGACACTATTGGAATCCATTGTGACTTTGTGAACTTGCAACGCAATTAACATTGAAAACACTAGCACGCCACAACTTTGCATCAATAAGCTAAAGTTTTTGAATAAGAACGAAACAACGAGGTTACCCAGGACAATTGCTGCAGGAACTCCTAAACTCAAGATCAGCACAATGAGGTATATGTCCGAAGAATCCAACTGATGTGCAATCAGGAATTCAGGGTATCTGGCTAAAATGTCATAAATCGGCTGGACGACTGCAAAACTAAAGAGAGCAGATAGATGAAGACCATTTAGTGTCTCGCTTGTCGAGCGCGGGAATTTCTTGTCAGGCATCGGGGTTCGGTACGCCTAGTCCATTACAATGCGTTGAAAGCTTATATGCGACTAGAATAACTAGTCTAACTTCTGGAGTATACAGGTATACCTCTGAGAGTTGGTTTGGAAAAAAATTGATTTCTATCGCTATACCTTATTTATCTTTCACATCGAAGCCCCAATTTCAGAAACTTCCATTGCAACAAACAAAAGGGGAATTTTTAACCAACAATTGGACTACGTGGCAACACTCTTTACAAATTGTCCAATCAATGGGGTCAATTCTCAGTTTCCAGCGGACAGATAATATCTGCCTATCAAAACTGGAATTCTGAATGAACATACAAAAGCTATCCACAACAGTAGCAGCGAAGTCGAAGTGAAGCTCCACCAATCACGCCATCGCGAACGATCAGGTTAGTCTCGCCTTGTGATATAAAATACGCCCGCTGAAAGTGAGCAAATTCGTCCGGCGACT
>LWDU01036675.1_pt1 | contig 24127 bp, 14 predicted proteins | sample 727161 | NCBI WGS metagenome assembly LWDU01 (sample SAMN04566230, study PRJNA314399) | hydrothermal vent metagenome | isolation source: deep sea hydrothermal plume seawater | place: Mexico: Gulf of California, Guaymas Basin | collected 2004-07-11
GTATTCAGTTCAGATACTTGTACGGATTTCTATTGACGATTCTGTTCCTTGTCGGGGGCTGCGGCTCTGACGACCCAGCAAAGCCAGCCGGAGCTTCCTCCAAGAAACCTCCTGTTGTTGCTTCTGAGGAGACTGAGGATAAGGAGCCTGAAAACCTGTCTGTTTTTGAAGATGACTACAAAGGATCCGGCAAAGATCCGTTTTTTCCGGGATCTGTCAGGCGTCTTCCTGAAACACCTGTCGTAACAATTGTAAATACAGAAGCTCAAGTGCCCGCCAACGTTGAATTCAAGTTGATTATGGTGATGGATATGGGCAAAGCCAGCACAGCGATGATTGAAAACAAGACCTTCCGGCTGAATCAGGAACGTGATCTTATTGTCGATAAAACGAAGTATTCGGTTAAGCTGTTGGAAATCAGCAAGGAATCGGTCACTATTCAATACAAGCCTACGGAAGGTCGGGGAGTGCTGAAGAAAGTCGTTCTCCAGAGGCGCTCACGTGAGAATTATAAAAAGTGAACGGGCCTCACAAAAGGATTTTTGAAAAGTTTGGTGCATGATTGGGTTGAAAGTAATCTCCTGATGCTTCCAATGCTCCAAGGCGGAATGGGAATAGATTAGATGAGAGCAAAATTCGTCATCTTTATATTGGTAGGGTTCTATGCATTCAGCCTGTCTCCATGGGGAATTACCCAGAGTAACCCCTCCGAAGAAGAATTAATTAACCGTCTCTACCAGCAGAACAACGACCCTGCGGAAGCGGAATCTTCCCCGGGATCCGAGACGAGTGGAAATGATGAAGTTCTGGCCAATGAGGAACCTCCGTCTGAAGACCCCGTAGAACCGACTCTACCGGAACCGGTAACGGAAAATGAAGAGGACATGATCGAGGTGAATCTTGCGGATGCCGGTTTGTTCGAAACCATCGACGGTCTAGCAGGATTAGCAGGGTTGGTCCTGTTAACTACTGAACAGGAATTGGCAAACCAGCTTCTTGGACCGGGAGGAAATCCCGAGGATTTGCCCAGATTGACGGAGTCTTTCGGATTGGTAAGTCCCCGTGTTGTTTTGAATGCCATTTTAACCAATAACAATCTCCAGTTGAAACAGGATGGAGATGGATATGTCATCTCCGTAAGAGCGGCCCAACTACCCATAGATGCCGGTAGCGAAACTACAGCCGAAGAATCAGAGGGTGATTCGGAGGACACTGCCTCAAATTCTCAGGAGGAAGAGGAACCGGATCCCTCGGAAATGTTGATTGATCTCAGCATAGATAATGCTGAATTGATGAAGGCGATTGATGGTTTGGCTGCCGGTGCCGGCATGAATATTATTTTTGACCCCAAGGTTGTAGAGGGACCGATTGGTCCTGCGGGGACTCCCGTTCCTTTTTCTCCTGTAACTGTGGAATTTATCGAGGTGACCGCCAGGGATGCCATGGATACCATCTTGGAATTAAATGGTTTAATGCTTAAGGAGAATCCGAAAACCAGAATTAATCTGGTAAGCTTCAAACCCGCTCCGGGGCAGGAACCCTTGGTGACAACTGTTATCGACCTTCAATACGCCAATGCAACCAATGTTGCCGATGTGGTAACAATCACTTTTGGAGAGAGCCGAAATACGATTTCAGCCATTCCCGGAACCAGTAAACTCTTGGCAAGGACGATTGAGTCAGAGGTCGAAGATATGAGAAATTTGGTGAAGATGATGGACCTGCAACCTAAACAGGTCCTGATCAGTGCTAAGATTATAGAAACCTCCAAAAAACCCAGTTCCATCAAGGGAATCGACTGGAGTGGGACTCTTTCAGCTCAGAATATAAAGTTTGGAAACGGGTTCACCTCATTTCAGCAGTCGATAATCAAACCGGGCATTCCTTCTACCTTCACCACACCCGGAGGACGTGACATCACGGTGACTCCCAATGCCTCTCAGTCGTCGACGCGGAACTCGACTTTCAGCCCGCTTTCCACAGTGCCCGGGTTTAGTTTGGATACCGCACGTGGGTTTGATCAAAATACCGCTTTTCTTTCCGCCGATGGTGTGAGTGTGGTCTTGTCCTTTCTCGAAGAAGATGCGGATTCAAAGGTGGTCGCCGAGCCGCGGGAAGTGGTTATGAACAATTACCCCGCCCGTCTTTCCGTCACCCGATCCTTTCCCATTTTCGAGATCACACCGGGAACGGAAAATACGCCTCCTACCGCTGTGATTACTTATACCAATGTGGGAACCACAATCGATGTTCTACCGAGGATTACTTCCAACGATAATATTATCATGAACATCACCAACGAGGTCTCAAATATTGATGGCGTGGATACCCAAATTCTGAATGGAGCACAGAATACGGCTAACATCTATGCCATCCGCAAGCTCAATACCCTGGTTATGGTGAAGACCGGAAACACTCTGGTCATGGGCGGTATGACTTCCGACATCAAAACCACCGCCACCAAGAGGGTTCCGATCCTGGGTAAAATGCCGTTTTTCGGTCGATTATTCCGACATGATGCCAAAGAGCAGAACCATGCCAATCTTCTCATTTTCATTACTCCAACCATCATTGATGAAAACCTTCATTTCCATACAGATGAAACGGAAAATAAAATTTTAGAGATCGCTCCGAATGACCCGATTCCCAATCGACTGGTGGAGGAAAACCGGGAATTCTGGTCGGATGACGGGAATTCAAATGTCTGGTGGAATCGTAGAAAAAAGGCAGATAATCAGGAAGAGAGTAACGAATAATTGGGGAAATTGTTCTTTACCGAAGGTTTGTAGGTATGCTTAGGGATATTTTCAAGAATCCGAGAAGTCCCCAATCGGGGGCCGCACGTTCCTTGACGTGGGGCATCGGAGTTCTTTGTGGGATGCTCGGTATCGTTTCTTCTTTCGCCCAGGTTGAGGTCGATACATTAGGCGGTGGGGCTAACCAGTTTAACCTGGATCATTTTGGGCATTTTGACGGAAATCTTACCAAGGTTTCTCAGTTCAATCGGCCTATGGGCTTGGCGTTCGATCTTCAGGGATTTCTCTTTGTGGCTGACAGCGAAAACCAGGCGGTTCGCCAAGTCGACTTAGCGGGTGACCTTGTTTCTACTTATATCAGCGAAGGTTTGGAGTTGCCGGTCGATCTGATGTTTGATCCAGTCAATAATCTTTATGTCGTCGATGAAACTGCCGGTAAAGTATTGAAGTTCGACTTGTTCGGCAATCAGACCGCTGTCTGGTCTGGATTAACTCAACCCACAGCCATCGCTCTGACTCCTTCAAGCAACTTGGTGGTAACCGAATTTGGGGGGACTCTTTTCCTGTTTGAAAACGGAACCGGTGACTTTTCGGTTGCCGATGGCACTATTCTGGCAGAAGGGTTAGTGGAACCACGGGGCTTGGCCGTGTTGGAGGACGGATTGATTGTCGTCAGTGAATCCGGAAGACATGTTTTGAGCACCGTGGATCCCGATAAGCCCGGAGTCATTACTATTTACGCCGGGCAGGATGGAGTCAGCGGTTTCAGGGATGGTTTTGCTGCCGATGCCCTCTTTGATCATCCCCATGACCTGGCCCGCGCAGGAAACGGGGTGCTGGTTGTGGCAGACCGGATGAACCATCGGGTCCGGTTGGTCAACAGTTTCCCGATTGTTTCGACTCTTTACGGAATCGATAAGGAACTCTGGGGACCGCAGTTTCCCGGTTGGTTCGATGGAAATGTAACTATCGCTGAAGCCAGAGAGCCGGTCGGAGTGGTGGTGTCACCGACAGGCAGCGTTATCGCAACCGAATCTCACTATCATCTTCTCAGGGATGTTTCCAATTCAGGTTTGACTCCTCCTCCGGGCAGTGGGAATCCTGATATCCAAATTGATGTTGCTGAACCGAGAATGATTCCCAACTTCGGATATTTTCCCAGTGGCAAAGATGTTGTTGTGGTGGATGGGAATACCAATGTATTCCTGAGCAGCCGTATTTTCTATACCGTGGATGGGTCTGATCCGACAACCAACAGCTTTGAGGTCAATCTCACAAATAAGGTGGGTGTCATTAAGTGGATCCAGCCTGACCTCGACCTGACCTCCTTAAGCTTGAAAGCTTTTATACAGGATAATTCCAGTGAAACTGTCACCGGAATTCAGGCGATCCAGAATGAGATCGGTATTACCGAGAGTTTAACCGTAGGAATGGGATCAAAGATCATCCTTCCGATTGTCGTGAACCTGAAACCTGAATCTCAGCTTAGGTCCTTGCAGTTTCTGGTGGAAGTGGAACCACTGGGAAATGCCCCTGCCATTCCGAACCCCTTCACGGCGTTGCCCATCAGCGACAATGATTTTGTAAGAATTAAAGCTGCCAGTTTCGATAGGCCTGTTCTTATCCCTCAGACTGCTGGTTTAGTTAAACAACTTGCCGTAGCCTATATCGGCACCAACAGTATGTTCTCTGTGGATAATTTTGCCGTCGTAACGATGTTATCCATCCCCATCTCCCCTCTGGCAAAACCAGAGGATCAATATACCATTCGAATTGTAAATCCGACTGGAACTTCGGATGGACAGCAGGCGCCTGTCTCCCTTGTTCCCATGGCCCCTCAGACCATTCAAGTATCTGAATTGGGTTTTCTGGTTGGAGATTCCTCCCCGGGGACTTGGTATAATACAGGTGGGTTTGGTTTCGGTGAGGGGAGTTTGGCAAACGACGATGTGAACAGTGCCTTCTTTGCTTCACTGGGTGTGTTTCTGCCTTATAATGGAACCGACGTTTTCATCGCCATGGATTCCTTTCCTTCGGATACGGAATTTGCCGTGGGTGGCGATGGAGCCATCCGCTTCCTGGATTGGCAGTTGAGTCTTGCCAGATCCTTGCAACTTGATCCGAATCGGTGGACGCGCACTTGGAGATCGTCCGGGCTTTTGGAGCCTGAATTGGTGGGAACCACCGGTGCACCCCCAGCTGTGAGGGTCGCTTCCCGGCAGGATTTCACTCTCGATTTCGGATGGTATCGTCCTGCGAAAATTGAAGCGAAAACAATTGAAAACACGGATCCCGGGGAATTGATAAGTGTTCCTGTCATCCTTGATTTAATGAGGGGGCATCACTTATCCGGTATGAGTTTTCGGGCTATTGTCAACTCGCAGGGCAATGCACCGTCGATTCGGAGTGGACTTCGATTTCGACCTCAAAAGGGTTTTGCAGCCCCGATGCTTTCTCAGGAACTGGGACTGAATCAGGTTCTCTGTGCTTGGCCACTTGGTCAAATGGAAATTTTCACACCGGGGCCGATTCAGATTGGAACTTTGGAATTTGTGATTCCCCTGACAGCGGAGGTCGGTGATTCCTACTCCATTTCCTTTCCGAGCGCCGATGGTTCACCGGATGCCTCGACTCAATTTGATTTTGAAACTTTGAAGGGGCAGGTTTGGGTTCGCAGTTCGGCTTTGAAACCACAAAGGCGAACTTCAGATGAGTGGATTCAGAATTTCTTTAACGGCATGGATTCTGCGATTACCAACGATGATTCCGATCCGGACCAGGATAAGGTAGATAATATTGATGAATACCTGGCTGGAACAGATCCGCAGGACGCGTCATCGCATTTGAAATTAGAAACTCCAGAGTGGCTGAAAGCTGAAGAGGGTGGAAACATCATTCTGAAATGGCAAACGGTTGCTGGTAGATTCTATTCATTGGAAAGCATAACGGATCCAGCAAAGGGTAATTGGAGTTCAGTTGGTGACGAGTTTCAGGGGAATGGTCGCGAAGTTGAGTATCGGCATGAATTTCAACGGGGTGATGGTTCTGTAATGTATTATCGGATTCGGTTATTGAATTAGGGAATGCGTAGAGTTTGTTCATGAAAAAAATCGGCACAGCAGTAGTGATAGGGTGTCTGCTTGCGGTCAATGGTGGCGCGCAAAGCGTGGGTACGCTGCTGGATGAAGGGTTCTCCGAACCCTATGGGATCGCTGTCGATTCCGATAATTTCTACTACATCACAGACAGTGTTAAAAACCGGATTCTTCAGTATCTTCCTAATACAGGAGCATTGACCAATTACGTTGGCATGGAAGGAATCATCGGTAACCAGGATGGGGTTGGTTCATTTGCCTCCTTCTTCAATCCTCAGGGTATTCTTTCTATTACCAATGCCAATAATCAGGCGCGACTTATTGTGGCCGATTCCGGGAACCATAGAATACGATCCATCACCTTGAAGGTTGAGGATCTGGACAATACCCCGGAAGATGAAAGCGATTCAGGAAAACTGGTTGAGGCTCTGGCGGGGTCTTTGACGCGTGAAGTCGGTTTGCGTGATGGCATTGGAGAAGAAGCTTTATTCAATTTCCCGGTAGGCCTTGCCGTGGATAAAGACAAGAACATCTATGTTGCGGATATGTTGAATCATAAAATCCGCAAAATCGATGTGAATAATAGGGTAACGACTCTCCCGGTCGGAGGTTTTTCACAGCCAAGTGATGTGGCCGTTGATGAGGATGGAAACATCTATGTTGCCGACAGCGGCAATAATGCCATCAAGATGATTGATCCAAGTGGTGAATCGGTCAGGCTCATCGCCGGCAGCGGGACGCGATTTCTATCGGGCGCGAAAGATGCGTTGAATGCCGAGAATTCGACCTTCAATTCACCTCGAGGGCTTTTATGGGTCGGTGGACGATCTGGATTGCTCGTTTCTGATTCAGGAAACGGCCTGTTGAGAAGAGTCTTCTTTAATACAGAATTTGATGTCTACACCACCCAAACGTTTGCCAACAGCGGGGAGGCTGAAATGGTGTCTCCGATCGGTCTGGCGGAAGACAATTCGGGCAATTTCATTATCGTGGATCTGGGGGGAGAATCACTTCGTGTTATTCTGGTTTCCGGGGTTCCGCAACCGCGGGTGCAGGACCCGGTAATTGGATTCATCGATTTATTCGATGAAGGCTTCTTTGGTAATGTGCTGATTGCCGTCACCAATGCAACTTTCAATAACGATGTCATTGCCGCCGTAAGAACCGAGGAGGGAATCCAGACATTTTATGAAGTGGGTGTTACGGACTTGCAGAATGAAGTGCCTGACCCGACCACCGAATCCGACGTCCCGGGTCGTTATGAAAACAGTATGGCACGGGCTTCCTTTCCACCGAATTTGATCGACCCAATTCAGCGGGATGTGACCATCAAAGCCATTTCGACTCAGGCGGATCGGCGCCCGAGCCGAATCATAGTCGCACGCTATCGTTTTGTGGCTGCCAACCCTGTTGTTGTCGGAAACAACATGGCATCTTTTGCAATGCGAACCATCACCACGAATGCGAGTATCTGGTTCACTACCAACGGAGATGATCCGGTTCCCGATCCCAATATTGCACGTCCTTACACTTTGGGGGAAAAACTGAATGTAGTGAATGGGACCAATGACGTTATTTTCAAGGCAAGGGCGTTTAAGGGAGGCTATGCTTCAAGCAGTATTATCGAAAAGTTCTTTCTTCATGAAGACGCGAGGTTTTCAACCATTGGCTTTTCCAGTGATTTTATGGCCGGTATCGGTTCTACAATCGTTGTGCCGATAAATGTCAATGTTCTGACCAACGATACCATTCGATCCCTGCAATACCGAGTGCAGGTGACTCCCGAAACGGAAGGAGCTCCTCCTGTGATCGGAGGATTCCGCGTTCTTTCACGGCAATCGTCCGATTTTATTTCCGTGCCGGTTCCCGGTGTTGGAGGTAGCAATATCTCTTCGTTCCTTCCTTATTCTTTCAGTGATGTACAGGGCTTGGCGGTCTCTTTTATCGGGACGAATTCACTGCTCAATATCGTGGAGCCGAGTGTGGTGAATCTTCTTGCCGTTCCGATACCTCCCAATGCTGTGCAAGGTCAGAAATACCGATTGTCCATTCTGGAAGCATCCGGGACAACGGATGGGGAGCAGAGAGGTCTGTTCCTTGAACCCTTACCCGACAAGTTGATTACGGTGACTAATATTTCTTATGTTGTCGGTGATTCGTCGGTTGCGGGTTGGTATAACGCAGGCACTTTCGGACAGGGGGACTTGGATAACAGCGATGTCAACAATGTGGAAGTAGCGGCTCTGGGCATCCGGGTGCCTTACGATTTCACTGACCTTTTTGATGCCATGGATTCGTATCCTCCAGATTCAGATATATTGGTCGGCGGTGATGGTCAGATCCGTTTTCTTGATTCTCAATTAACGCTTCAACGCTCGTTCCGCTTGGTGGAAGACAATTGGAGTCGGTCATGGTCCGAAGGGGGCTTGCGTGTGAACCAGTCCGCAGAGTTGAAAACAGACAATTTCAGCCTGCCGTCTTTTAATCAGAAACTGCTCGGCGAAGGTGTGGTCTGGTTGCGCCAGGCTCTAATCCGTGCAGAGACGGTTGAAAATGCCCAACCCAATTTGGTGATTCAAGTTCCTATTCATCTTCATGTTATTGCGAATGCTAAACTCTCTGGGTTTCAGTTCAGAATGATGGTTGTGCCGGAAGATGAGAACGGTGCTCCTGTTGTGGATCGAGTCGAATTCCATCCTGCCGAAGGAATTCCGGTTCCTCGTATAATCGACGGCGTTCCGGTAAACCAAGTGGCTCTGTCATGGGGGCTCAATTCGTTCAGTCCGAATTTGACCGGTGATCTTTTGATAGGGACTTTAAGGTTGCGAGTTCCTGTGGGGGCAAGGTCCGCTTCCTGTTACCGTGTCTTGTTCTTCAATGCCGACGGCGCTCCTGACCTGTTTACTCAGTATGATTTTGAAACCATCCCTGGCTGTATCTGGATCGATAGTCCGGCCTTAAAGGACTCGGAAATAATTTCTTCGGAATGGAAGACTCATTTCTTCGGAGAATCGCTACCGGTGTTTACAGATAAAAGTGGCGATCCGGATGCTGATGGCATGCCCAATTGGGCCGAATTTTTGGCCGGGACAAATCCAACCGATTTCCTTTCTCATTTGAAACTGGCAACGAGCCTTCGTCCCGCTGGTTCGGAAAATTCAGGGTTCTCAATTCGCTGGTTGTCTGCTCCTGGAAAATTCTACCAAGTGGAAAAAATTCGGGATTTTTCAGAGTCGGAATGGATTCCGGGTTCCGATCCGATTCCCGGGACCGGTGATTTGATTGATTATCAGGACACCGAAAATTCGAATCAACTGCAACTTTATCGAGTAAGGCTAGTGCCTTGAAATAAACGAACTGAGAAATGTAATGAAAACACGAATACTTGAAATCATCGCCTTCATCATGCTTCTGGGGGTGAGTAATTTGTTTAGTCAGGATACTTCGACCGTGCCAATCGGAGGACTGAAAGAACCCTATGATGTTGTGGTTGACGTTGATACCGACCTTTTCTATTTCACAGACAACGCTAACGGCCGTATTGTGCTCTGGGATCCGGAACAACAACTTATGTCGGATCTTCAGTCAGGTGTCCTGGGCAGTCCCCAGGGGATTGCACTGGGTCGGGGAGGGTTAATCGTAACCGAAACCGGGTCTCATCGGATTACTACCGTGAGTTTTGGCGGCGAGGTGGAAGTCATTGCCGGTGGCACGGCCGGATTCAGTGATGGAAACGGTGCCGGTGCGGAGTTCCGCTTCCCGATCTGATTCAAAAAACAATGCTATCCGACGAATTGCCCCTGATAATGAAGTGACTACATTGACTGTAGTGGGTGCGGATCCGGTTTTGTTCGAACCCTCGGCTTTGATCATCGACAGCAATGGGAAAATCATTATTACAGAACCTCGTTCAAGATTGATTCGTAGGATTAATCCAGTTGATGGAACCATCGAAGCGACGGAGGGTGGGTTCAGTTCCAGAGGGTTATTTGAAGTGGGTGGAGATACCGGGATTCTATTCAGTGATACGTTGAATCATGTTATCCGCCAGTTGGATCCAGTTTCATTTCGATCCGGTCTTTATGCCGGGGTGCCGGGAGTTGCCGGTAATACAGACGGAACCCGTTTTGAAGCGACCTTTAATTCACCAACCGGCCTTGCCCGTGATTTCAGCGGAGCGATACTGGTTGCGGATCTGCACAATAATTTGTTGAGAAAGATTGATCAGCAGGATTCCAAGGATCCTGAAATCGAGCCTGAAGGTGGTTTATTCAATAACGCCATTGCACTTTCAATATCCACCACCACTCCGAGAACCTTGTTCAAATACACTACCGATGGAACGGAGCCTCGATCGGATGCTGCTGAAATTCAACCGGAACTTGGGGACGACGATGTGCTCTCAGGAACATTTCTGCTTGATAAATCGGGAGAGAAAGGTGCCCCGTTAACGTTTGCCGTCAGAGCGTTTTCTCCGGATTTCAAAACAAGCAATGTCATCACGAATGACTACTCATTCTTTGTCGATAAATTGAACATCAACATAAACGGAGGTTCGTTCACCAATGACATTGATCTGAAGATTACCACTGCTACCACCAATGCGGTAATGCGCTTTACCAGGGATGGGAGTGACCCGACCGAAGAAAACCAAATATGGCAGGATGGTTTTTTCGGCAATAATGGATCATTGAAAATCCGTGGTTTTCGGGATGGATTCAGAGACTCAGAAATCTTCAGCAATGATTTTGAATTCATTGTTTCACAGCCGACCATAAACTTTCCGTTCGGGCAAAGCACCAATAACACGTTTACTGCAACCTTGGCTTCAGATACGGTGGGAGCAACTCTGTTTTATACCACCGATGGATCCCATCCTGCCGTCTCCGAAAAACACCAAACTCCGGACGGTGGCCACCAAAGCGAATTACCTGGATTCTGCCACAGTGGATCAGGATTTTTTCTTCGGTGTGACGGCTCCCACCATCAAGCCCAATGGGAAGGCCGATGAAAATTCTTTCGAAGTCGCTTTGGCAACAACTACTGAGGGAGTGGATCTTTATTGGACGATCGACGGTAGTGAACCAACGACCGAGGATACACTCTATGAAGGCCTGTTTACGTTAGCTCAGAGCGGGACTATGAAAGTGAAAGGCTTTAAGCAGGGATTGAGTGTTAATGAGTTCAGCCCAAGCGAAACGGTTGAGGCAGTTTTTGGGTTTAAGGTGGCGATTCCCGTTATCAATGTTACTTCAGATGTTGTGGAGAATGTCGGAGAGAATTTCATTACATTTACCCTCTCCAATAATACAGACCAGGCGACCCTTCTTTATACACTCGATGGATCAAATCCGGATTTGGAAACCAATCCTGACAGCACGGTAGTATACGATGGAAATGAGGTGCAGATCAGCAAAAACTTTGATCTTGCCGTACAAGCTACACGCGAAGGGTTTGTGGCAAGCGAAATTGTCAATCAGTCCTTCCAGGTCAAGGTTGTTGAACCCGTCATGAGTCCCGACAGCGGTTTTTTTCCTGACGGGATTAATGTCACCCTGACAATCAGCAACCCGGATGCCCGGATATATTACACTTTGGATGGTTCAGACCCATCAGAAGAAAGCTTGCTGTATGATGGTACACCCATCGAAATTGATCAGATCACTTTTCCGGGGACAGATTTGAGAGCATTGGCTGCCCGTGCATTTATGGAGGGTGCAGAGCCGAGTGATATTGTCAGGGGGCAACCCGTCGCTGAAAACAGCATCGGAATATCACGTGATTCACAGGGGGGCATCGGTTCTACGATTGTGGTGCCATTGATTACCAATCTGCGGGATTCAGACGTCGACCAGCTACAGACATTTCAGTTTCTGGTAGAGATTGACCCGGTGGGAGCTGCTCCTCCCATTTCCAGTCAGTTCCGAGTGTTGCGCAGCGACAATTTCTTCTTTCCGAACGGCGTGCCGGTTTCCTCTGAGTATCGGTCCGATGGGACTACCGGTAGGTTGGTGATTTCCTTCTTCCGTCGAGATGATACCGATTTACAACCCATTCAGGATTTTGGAGTGATTGCCAAAATTGGAATTCCCATTCCCCCAACGGCTAGTATTGGGGATTCCTACACCATTAAAGTAGTGGAACCGTCAGCAACTTTTCACGGATCTGAAGGAGGAGTTCAGTTGAATCCTCTGTCCGATCGAACCATTGTGGTAGCAAGTAATCCCTATTTGGTCGGCGATGTTGCCCGCTCATTTTTTGCGCCTGACGGCGGAGGGGATATTCGAGGTGCAAAATGGTACAATGCTGGAGATTTCGGTGATACCGGAGGATTGCTGGATGCCAGTGATGCCAATTTGGTTTTCAAGGTGTCGCTTGGAATTCTCGAACCCTACTCTTTTTCCGATATTTTCGATGCCATGGATTCCTACCCACCGGATGATCCGGATTTTGTGGGAGGTGACGGACAAATTCGGTTTCTCGACTGGCAGACCATTCTCTCGCGTTCATTGAAGCTTGATGATGCAAATTGGCTGCGTTCATGGGGGAGTTCCGGTTTTCGAGAATCCACTCCATTTGCTTTTCCTGATCCGGGTGACTTGAACCTTCCGGCCGCAAACGAGGATATTCTGCCAGGAAAGGTCTGGGTAACCCAGGTAAGCATGCGCGCCGGGACGATAGACCGGGTAACTCCCAATGAGTTGATTCGTGTGCCGGTAACACTCAGCATCAAAGACAGCCATCGGATTTCCGGGATGCAGTTCCGTGCCATTGTTCATTCAGAAGACGATGCTCCTCCGGTTTCCGGTCCCATTCAATTTGTTGTCAGTGATGAAATTCCGCAGCCCGTATCTCTGGACGGACTGCCGGTCAATGAAGTGGCTGTTGGTTGGAATCTCGGAACATTGAATCCTGAACTGGAAGGTGAAGTGGAAATCGGGTTTATTCAATTCCGGGCACCCTTCAATGCAAAAGTAGGGCATCGATACAGTATTCGGTTTTCTCATGCGGATGGATCTCCTGATTTGTTCAGACAGATTGATTTTGAAACTTTCTCTGGTTCCTTGTGGGTCGATGTTCCTGCGCCGGATAAGACGTCGGTTATTTCTGATGAGTGGAGAAACCATTTTCTGAAAGAAATGGAACTTGAGTTTCAGGAGAATGATTCAGACCCCGACCAGGATGGTTTTTCGAATGTATCGGAATACTTGGCCGGCACAGATCCGACGGATGCCTTGTCTCGACTTCACCTCGAACCGATCAGCATCGAATCCATTGACTCAAATGGGATGTTGCAGCTGAAATGGTTGACTGCCCCTGACAAGTCTTATGTGATTGAAGCGACCCACCGACTTGAAGGAAGTGACTGGCAGGTCGTGAATAAAGACGTTGAAGGAACTGGGGATTATATCGAGATCACGACTGATCTGGATTCCGAATATCAATATTATCGATTGCGTTTGATCAATCCATAATGGAATACAAACCGACCATTAATACGAACCGAACCGGGAATTCATCCGAACAAAGCGACCGGTAGGATGAGCAGGATGGCGCCAACGACAATTCATCGCCTGATAAGGGGAAATGGAATGATGTCGTACAAAATAAAAACTGTATTTGGGTTGTTGTTCTGCCTGCTCGCTGTTAGCGGGTCCGGGCAGATCGTTACTTCTTTGTCTACCAATGGGTTCTTCGAACCCTTTGGTATCGTAATCGATGAAAGTAATAATTATTTCATTACCGATAGCGCAAACAATCGGGTTGTTCGGTTTGTTCCCGATACGGCTGAGTTAGTTCAGGTTGCCGGGAGTCTGGGCGAGTCCGGTCATCAGAATGGTTCTGGAGTCACGGCTCGGTTTTCGAATCCCCAGGGAATTGTCAGAGTTAACCGGGCCGGCCAACCCGTGCTGATTATTGCGGATTCCGGAAATCATGTCCTGCGGCAGATTACCGAAGCAGGGCTCGTTTCTGACCTTGCGGGAACCCCCGGTGAACCTGGTAATGACGATGGCTTCGGTCCCTTTGCCAAATTTCGTTTTCCGTCTGGCCTGGTTGCCGATGCGGACGGCAATGTTTTTATTGCGGATTCAAAAAATAATTCGATACGCATGCTGGATTCCGGTAACCAAGTCAGCACCATCATTAATCAGGGTCTTTTTGAACCGGCTGGTATTTCCTGGTCACCTGAAAATATACTGTACATTGCTGATACGCGTAATCACTCTATTCGACGCTGGGATTTGAACCTGACGGATCCAGTGCTGGAGTTATACGTCGGAAGCGGGTCCCGTTTCACCAGTGGATCCGAGGATTCGTTATTTGCTGCCGGTGCCTTGTTCAATCTTCCCCGTTCCTTGTTGTGGATGGGAGGGGAGACAGGTCTCGTCGTCAGTGATACCGGAAACCATACCATTCGAAGAGTGTTCCTGAACGAGGAAGTCAACGCTCTTTCTGTAACGACCCTTGCCGGTATTGCCAATCAACCCGGATTATTGGATGGTCCATTGGCCGCTGCTCAATTTAATTTGCCGATAGGGATGGGGGTTGATAATGAGGCTGGAATTGTGGTGATCGATTCTGCAAATAATGCTCTGCGTCGTATCCAGGCACGAGCTCCCTTGCCTCCGGTTTCGAATCCGCAGATCGGGTGGGTTGATTTTCAACCGGATGAATTTGGAAGACTTGTTTCCGTACTCATTCCTATCACACATGCCATCTTTAATAATGAGGTGACCATCGCCATCCTTTCAGAAACTGGTACAGAAACTTTTTTCACTTTTGGAGAAACATCCAGCAATGTCCTGGAGGATGACATTCCCATACCCGGTCCCTCGGCTGAATCACGAAACACCCCTCCCAGCTATGAAGACGGATTATCAGAAGAGGACGTGCCTACTTCACTGATTAGTCCGCAATCGGATGTGACCTTTAAAGTCATCAGTACGTTGTCCGGGAGACGTCCCAGTGAAGTTATTCAAGCGCGATTTCAATTCAAAGTGGGAAATCCCATCATCACAGGAGATAATGCCCGTTCGTTCCAGGTGGAAAACCAGACGACGGAGGCCTTGATGTATTACACTCTGGATGGGACTGATCCGACACGGGTGTTGGCCGATAATCCAGCTACCATCGGCCCCATCGGTTCTGGCACCACAATTCAATTGAGAATAGATGATGAGCCGGTCACGTTTCGTATTCGCGGTTTTAAAACCAACGCCACGGGACTCGAAGACATCTTTGAACCCAGCGATTTCATCCAGAAAACATTTGATCCGGACGATGTTCTTCCAAACCGCATCAGTTTCGGTTTCGAAGACGGTGAGGCATCCAGTGATTTTGTCGGTTCCCCGGGACAGCGCTTTTTCGCCCCGGTAACCTTGTCTCTGATTCCTAATCAGAATATTTTTTCATTGCAGTTCAACATTACAGTGGATGCGGTGCAAGGCCCCAATGTTGCTGCCGGGGAGCTTGGTTTTGAATCTAAATTACTGGGACTGATTCCCGGATTTACACCCAACCGATTTTTCACGATATCCAATATGATGTTTGCGGGGCAAATCATCGAAACGGTGGGAGAAGGGGATACAGCCTTTACCATTACCAATGACTTCTTTACCAATCTTCTGTTGACCAACAGCAGTGTCAACCTTCTGGCGATCGGATGGCTCGAGCGCTTTGGTCAGGCTAATCTGTTTGATACCACGCAGCACGACCTGGTTGCTTTCTCAAGGGCTCACAACACGACATTTGAGAGCAAGAACGGACGTGCCATTCTGGGTGGCTATTCTTTCGTGATCCCCGATGATGCTACCAATGGATCCGTTTACGAAATCAAGATCGATCGACCTTCCGGCACTTCCGATGGGATCTCGGCTGATGTGTTTATAGAGGCTCCAGTTAAAGGTTCTCTCTCCAACGGGCCAGCTAATTCAATCAAACACGTTCGGGTGGAACCCAGAAAATATTTAGTGGGTGATGTGGAGCCTTTCGGTTGGTTCAATGCCGGAGATTTCGGGGATGACCGATTGCTGAACAACGATGTAGTCCAAGTTTTCCAATCCGCAGCCTACCAGATCAACACTCCACCTGAAGGGAGTGATTTCTTTGATGCCATGGATTCCTCAAATGGAAGAGATAATCCGATTCTGTTGGCCTCTGATGGTGATGATTTAGTCATCAATAGTGTCATACTGGGAGATGGAGAACTGAATGTGGATGATATTTACGTCACGTTTCGGCGTTCCCTGGATCCGACCCTGTTATGGTTTGAACGATTCTGGGAAGATGGAGAGCTACAGGCTGAAGAGGTGGAAAATGTGTTCGGTGAAGTGCTTAATCAGCCGGCTTCACGCACATCCATCGAACAAAAGGCATTGCCCGAGCCCGATTCCGAAATTGCCGCAACGGCAAGGCGGACGGTAGTTCTTTTTTCTGCAGACGATGTGCAGGGCACGGCGGGGGCTGAAGTTCGTATTCCGGTTCGAGTTCGGGTCGTTGGGGATTTCCCTTTACGTGTCTTGATGTTCAACTTACAGGTTGAGCCCTTGGACGGAGCGCCTCGACTGGAAACACCTGTTCGATTTATTCCTGCACAGGAACTGGGAGCCCCTCTGATCAGTCGATCCGAAGCTCCGGGAAATTTCTCCGCCGCATGGTTGAACTCATCTGTTGAAGGGATTTCTGGAAATGGAATGATCGGTGAGTTGGTGGTGGTAATTCCTGACAACGTCAATGAGGAATCCGCTTACTGTATTCACTTCCTGGATTTCTCCGGCTCTCCCAATGGTTTGGGATTGTTCCCTCAGCGAATCAAGGATGGGGTCATCTCCTTCCGAAATAGAGATGCCTCCTCTTTTGGTGATGGAATTCCCGATGCTTGGCGCTTGCGGTATTTCGGCAGCGCTCGAAATCTATTGTCTCAGTCTTTTGCGGATGCGGATGGGGATGGATTTAACAATTATTCAGAGTTTAAAGCAGGGACAGATCCAATGGATTTTGATTCCAAACTGAACCTGTCCATTAATCGATCCGCGCTGGCCAGGTCTGCGTCCAAGCGGTTTCCAGTTCGTTGGAATTCAGAGCAAGGTAGACAATATATCCTTGAGACAGCAGATTCTTTATTTGCCGACCAGTGGAAGGTGGTGGCTGCTTTCATCGAAGGCAACGGTCTGGTTATTGAGCATGAGGTTTCGCTTCAGACCGGTAAACGGAATTTCTATCGGGTTCGAATTCTGGAATAGTTGAATTTGTTCAACCGGTGGAAGCTGATTACTGAACGATGATCGCCTGCCGAATATCAAATTTCTTTATTCGATTTCTCAAGGTGGCTCGTGTGATACCCAGTAGCTTCGACGCTTGTGCCTGATTTCCCCGGGTCTCTGCCAAGGCATGAATGATCAGTTCCCGTTCAACCGCCGAGATGATTTTAAAATCAGGATTTGTTCGTGCCCATTGAAAAAGTTTCAAGGAAACGGAGGATAGATCCGGTACATTATCCGGAAGGTTATCGGATGAAGAATCTTTTAGATGACTAGCCGAAGATTCCTGGATGGTTCTGTGTGGATCCGGGGAAGAAGCATTTTGGCCGGAATAACCGGCAACAATCTCTCCTGGAATATCCATTGGCATGATGATGTCGCTTTTCGCCATAACCAGAGCACGTTCCACTATGTTTTCCAATTCACGAACATTTCCGGGCCAGGAGTATGCCTGGAAGTATCGGATGACTTCTGTTGAGATGGTTTTAAGCTTTTGGTTTGACTTTTGGGCAAGTTTTGCCAGAAAATAGTCGACCAACATCGGGATGTCATCCGGGCGATCTTTCAAAGGCGGCATTTGAATACGGACAACGTTCAAACGATAGAAAAGATCTTCTCTGAATTCCTTGTTCTTGACCGCTTTTTCGAGATTCTTATTGGTGGCGGCAATGATGCGGATATTCACCTTGATCGGATGATTGCTCCCGACCCTATCAAATGTTCCGGATTGAAGGACCCGCAGAATCTTAGTTTGAGTGGAAAAGGGCATATCTCCTATTTCATCTAGAAAAAGGGTGCCTCCATTGCATTGTTCAAACTTACCGATTCTCTGAGAGGTCGCTCCGGTAAAAGCTCCTTTTTCATGCCCGAACAACTCGCTTTCGATTAAACTTTCAGGAATTGCGGCACAGTTAATCGCCAGGAACGGACGATTATTTCGAAGGCTATAGTGATAAATTGCTCTGGCAACCAGCTCCTTTCCGGTTCCACTTTCACCAGTTATCAATGCGGTTGCATCCGTATTGGCCAGTTGACCGATCATTTTGAAAACATTGTGCATGCTTTCACTTTTTCCAATTATTCCCAGATCATAGTCTTCAGAATCAAGGACAGGTTGTATCGATACAACCTGCTTCATCTTTTGGGCTGTTCGAAGGGCCTCGAAAACCGTTTCTTTAAGCTTGGGAACTTCAAATGGTTTCAGAAGGTATTCATAGGCTCCCAGTTTCATGGCTTCGATCGCTGTCTGGGTCGTCCCATAAGCTGTCATCATGATTACGAGAAGTTTTTCATCGATCAGCCTGATCTTTCGTAAAGTCTCCAAGCCTGTCATACCTCCCATTCGGATATCCATGATGACCACATCCGGTTCGAAGCCGGGAATGATCTCTAATCCCGCCTCTCCGCTGTCGGCCGTGCGCAATTCTATGGCCGAGGACGAAAATATCCGTTTAAACGAATATTGGACGTCTGGTTCATCATCGATTAGCAGAAGTTTTTCCATACTGTCGATTAATTCAGAGAAGACTTATTCTGATTGTGTAACTTCCGTCAAATGGTGTCGTTCCCGGAAAGCCATATAGACCAGTCCCCCGAAAAGGCTCCAAAACAAACTTCCGGCATAGGCCAACAAAGAAAGAGCCAGAGCTTTTGTGCCGGGAACCATTGCCGGAGCCAATGCAAGCACATACAGGTTTTCACGAACCCCCAAACCATTTGGCGTTATCGGTAAAGCTGAAATGCATATGATCATTGGCACGATCACTAGAAAAACCTTCCAGTCGACCTCAATTTGAAGCCCTCCAACCAATGCCGTTATTTGAAAGACACAGGCTAAATTGAGAAGCATTGAAAGTGTTAGAATCTTGGCAAAGAAATGTTTGTCGTTGCCGAAAACTCGGCAAGCATCCAGGGATCGTTTCAATAGATCCCACTTCGGAATCCATTTACGGCATGTTTTCTCGACGGAATGGCCTGATTTAAACCAGTGTCCCCAAAGGGCAAGCCCGATAATTGATCCGCATCCAAGGAGCATGGCAAAAGTGAAAAGGCAGAGAAAAAGAATGCCTTCATTGGACAAAATATAACTCCAATTGGGAAGCATCATTAGGCATGCAAACAAAAGCATGGAAAAAAGCCCCATTAAACGGTCGATCACCACTGTCATTACTGCTTCCGTCTTAAGGTGGTGGGTCTCTCTGGCTGCATAATAGGCTTTCATCAGATCTCCTCCTGTAGATCCCAGGAAAAAGGAATTAAAAAAATGTGCGACCAAGGAGATTTCTGCTGTACGTGCCATAGAAAGTGGCAATCCCTGAATTTTCAGAACAATTCTCCAGCGTTGAACGCCTATCAGGATCGTGGTCCCCATCATTACCAGTGAAAGCAGTAAGGGTACTGTATCTACTTCGGTAAGGATATTGAATAGCCGGGTAGGACCCAGAACCCAGGCTTCATGTCTTTTCTGAGAGGGGGTTAATTCTTCCCAATTCGAAGAAATCTCTGAGTAAGCCAACTCTGCTTCATAGAGGAAAATTGAGTGGAAGATCCACGCCATCAATAGCGTGCATATTATTGACTTCAGGAAAATTTTAGAAATATTTCCAATTCCAGCCACCTTGATGATTTTGGGGTTTTTCAAAAAAAAAGACCGCGTGCGAAGCCACAATGACCCACACGCGGTCTTAAAATCGGTATTAATTATAAATCGGCATAACGAGCACTTAACATTGCTTGAAAACGGGCAACTTTCATTCTGCGACGTTTTTTCTCGCTCGGTTTTTCAAAATGACGATGGTTGCGGACTTCTCTCAAGGTTCCTTCCCGGTCAATTCGTTTTTTCAGCCGGCGTAATGCCTTTTCAACCGGTTCGCCTTTTTTAAGTTTAATTTCAGTCAATTCAAGATCACATCCTTTCCAGGACCCGGCACCAATCGCTTCTTCTCTGATGTGGGGAACAAACCATCCTGCCAATCAAGTCGGGTCAGAGAATAGGACCGGCCCTTAAAGGTGTCAACCGTCAATATGGTTTCTTAAGCGCGCCGAATAATCAGATCTCGGATCGATTTTTGATTTCGGTACTTGATATGCTCATACAGGAAATGATAATCGACATTTAGGTGTGAAATCCCAATTGATTTGGGCATTTTGATGTGGCGAACCTTGATTTCACAAGGTTCTGCCGATTGTTTTAACCCAATTATCTTGATCGAAAATGGATACGACCGAGTTTTCTTCGCCTCAGGACAAGGATTCAGGAGTTCACTCCCTCAACCTCAGCCAGTTGGAAGTAATACAAATCGCTGAACGACTTTCCACCTGTCGCCACAATATCAATAATAACTTGGCGCTGATGGTCGCTTCAGCTGAGATTGTAAAAAGGAAACCTGAAAGAATAGACAAAGTGATTGATACTATCTTCGAGCAAACTGAGAAATTGATGAACGAGTTGAATTCGTTTTCAGTAAATCTCAAGAAGGTGTTGGATATCAATCAGTAACAGATATCCAACGGCCCGTGACCTCAAAAACCTTTCTTCGGTAGGTTTCCGGGTCCATTTCCATCGGAATAGCCTTGCAGTATTTATCGAAATCCGTTGTTCTCCAAAGAGTTGGGAAATCTCTGCATTGCTGAGGTTTGACTTCATTGATGGAACAATCGTCTCCCTGCAGAAACTGACATTCACCGTTTGCTTTGTCCCTTAATGCCAATCCACTCCGGTTTTTCCTGATTCGAGTGTGTTTTTGAATGAATTCGGCTTCGACGAGGTGAAGAAAAGTTGAAATAGCGGTGGTCTCTGAATTTGATACTCGGACTTCTCCCGGCCACTTACAACAGGCGGTGCATCGTTGACATTGGTAAAAGATCGGCATTTTCTTTAAAATGGAATGTGCTTGGGTAATAATCGTTTCTATATTCTTGGTAACGTTACCTCGATCCTTACCGTCAACAGAATGAAGGACAGAAGCCAAGTCTGGAAGGTTTATTGAATGGATAATTCCGAAGATACAGAACGAATTGCGTCCGTATTGAACGGAGACATATCCAGTTTTGAACCGCTGATTGCCAAATACCAGCCTCGCGTCTTTGCCACCGTCCGCAGGTATGCCAGGCGAGAGGATGAAATAGAGGACATAGTTCAGGAAATTTTTATCAAGGCATTTCGGAAATTGGCTACTTTCAGAGGTGAAGCTCCCTTTGAACACTGGCTGATGCGGTTGGCAGTGCGGACCTGCTATGATTTTCTCAGACGACATCAACGCAACCGTGAAACCAACCTCTCTCAGTTAACTGATGCGCAAAATGAGTGGTTGGAGAGATTTCACGTGTCCGACACAGCTGATTCCGGAGACGCAGTTGCTGCCAGGGAATTGGTGGAACTGCTTCTTGATAAATTGTCTCCGTCATCAAAAATGGTCATTACCCTGATGGAAATCGAAGGAAAATCCGTAAAAGAAATTGCAGAAATCATGGGATGGACTTTATCCTTGGTAAAAGTGAGGGCGTTTCGCTCTCGAGCCCAAATGCGGAAGCATCTGGCACAGCTTCTAAAAGAATGTCCTGTAACCGTTGAACCAATCAAAACGTCTTAAGGTTTGGAAGTTCATGAATACCGATAAACTATGGAATAAACTTGTGGATGAAGTTCGGAAGACTCCTTCCGGGCATTCTGTTCCCCATGATTTTGAAAAACGTATCATGGACCGGCTGAATTCAACCGATGCTCACGCAAAATCGGGTGATTCTTCCAAGATTCGGAGTCTGGACCTGTTGTGGTCGAATTTGGTAAACCTTGCTCGGCAGGCTACTCCCAATGATCGCGTGCCCTTCGCTTTCGAAAAGCGTATAATGGCCTGCATCGATGTTCCTTTGGAAGTCGTCGATGGGTTGACGTTGTGGAGCAGGGCTTTACTGACATTGCTGCTCGGCTTGCTGAGTTTTACCAATCAGGGCGGGTTTCCTGAGAATCAGGATACGATAGCAGTTGCCTTCGAAGAAGCGGTCATGGCGCCCATCGACACTCTGGGAGAAAACTGGTGAGCCTCTGGAAAGTCATTGCGGCGACGCTGTTAATTTATAGCGCTGGTATCCTGACAGGAACGTTTCTGAGTCACTGGAAATCCGATTCCAGTAAAGGTGAAATCGGAGAGTTCGGTCAACCACCTATTGGGCGAAGTATGCGTGGTGGCATGGGGAATCGTCATGGGGAACGGGGACCGGAATCATATTTCATCAACGCTTTCATGCGCAGGATGAAAGGCCTGGATCTGAACGAAAACCAGGCGAAACAGATCAAGGATATTCTCAAAACAAGTCATTCGCGTACCAAGGATCTGCGGGATTCCATTTCATCTCCTCTCAAAGATGAGTATGAAAAGGTTAAAGAAGAAATTCGGGCTGAATTGACTCCAAAGCAGAAGGAGCGGTTTGAAGAGTCCTTTAAGCAGAGGAGAGGCTTTGGTAATGGTCCTAGTCCAGGAGGAAGATCCAGAGGTGGATTCGGTGGATCTCCTCGGGAGAAGAACCGGTCCGGTTCTTCAGAACGAGAGCGACGTAGTCGTCCCCCACGACCCGAAGCGGAAGATTCCGATGGAGGCCGTAAAGGTGCTGCCAACAACGCAAACTAAACGGATTCCACGATCGCTCCCGGTCCGTTGAATCGGATGATTCTGATTGCCTGTCCCTTCTCGATCAATTCTCCATCTGAGATCACATCAATGATGGCATCTCCAAACCGGGCTTTTCCTCCGGGTGCCAAGACGGAAATTGTCCTGCCGGTTCTACCCGTCATAGATTCATGGTTTTCCATTTGCTCTTGTATACAGGCAACACCACTGGCTGAGTTTGAAATCAATTGATGGTAAGCGGAGGTTTTGGGGAGATAGCGGCTCAGGATGAAGATGATGATTCCTGAGCCCAGCATGGTGATCCAGAGGTTGGCAAGGGCTGGGGTCAGATCCGGTATGCTTGGCAGGTTCGGGTTTAGGTTTGGATTTGGGCTTCCGGGATAGATATCCACCATACCCATGATCAACGAGCATAGGATGATGGATGCCCCAAGCAAGCCGAATACAATCGTTCCGGGAAACAAGAACAACTCGATTCCGATCAGGATGACCCCAACAAAAAAGACCAGTAGCCATTCCATTCCCGATAAGCCTGAAACATAACTTCCCAGAAAATACAGAATAAATGCGGCAATCCCCGCGATCCCGAAAACACCGAATCCCGGAGTTTTGAATTCGATGTAAAGTCCGACAATTCCGATGATCAGCAGGATCGGGCTTATCGTGTGAATCAGGGTTCCAAGTTCTTCGGCGCCCGTCGGCTCGATATGGACAATTACCGAATCTGAGATTCCAATTTTTTGAAGAAGGGATTCAATGTTTTCAACTGTTCCCGAAGACAGAAGGCGTTGGGGTGGATTCCCGTATTCTCGTTCCGCTTCCGAATTGTTCAGGGTAAGGATCTGACCTTTTTCACAGAGGACTTCTCCATCGATCACCAGTTCCTTGGATTTATCGATCATCGCCTCAATAACGTCCACATTGTAATTATTCTTTTCGGCATTGGCGCGGATCAGTGCACTGATAGCCGAGGTGATTTTCACTTCCATGGTGCTTGGCATTTCCTGGGTTCCCATTCCGCCCGGTGACATCATGATCGGAGCTGCTGCGCCGATGACGCTGACGGGAGCCATGTAGATTTCCTGGGTGGCGACTGAAATAAACGCTCCGGCTGAATAAGCCTTCTTATTGACGTAGGTAATAGTTTTGTTGGGAAACCTGCCAATGATTTCGATGATCTCTTCCGTGATATCGACTCTGCCACCATTGGTTTCCATATCCAGGATCAGAAGGTCCGCTTCAGCTTCCATGGCTTCCTTGACTCCCCGTCGGACCAGATATTTCAACGGAGGCATGATGTCCTCGCGGATCGGGAGAATATAAACCAGGGTTGAGGAGTTTTCGTCAGCGGCATGTCCTGGAAAACCCAGCAACAGGATTGTCCAGAA
>LWDU01041142.1_pt1 | contig 24125 bp, 27 predicted proteins | sample 727161 | NCBI WGS metagenome assembly LWDU01 (sample SAMN04566230, study PRJNA314399) | hydrothermal vent metagenome | isolation source: deep sea hydrothermal plume seawater | place: Mexico: Gulf of California, Guaymas Basin | collected 2004-07-11
AAAAAAATTATTGATTTAAAACTGCCATTTTTATAGCAGTAATTGCTGCTTCAACTCCTTTATTTCCATGCTTCCCCCCTGATCTATTTTTAGCTTGCTGCATAGTGTCATCAGTTAAAACACCAAAAATAACAGGAATATCCAATGCAAGGTTTAAATCTTTAATTCCTAAAGCTACAGCATTACAAATAAAATCGAAATGTTTTGTTTCTCCCTGTATAATACTGCCCAAACAAATAAGGGCATCTATTTTACTTTTTGCCGCAATCTTAGCTCCAAAAACTAATTCATAGCTTCCAGGAACATTATATCTGCTAATATCAGTAGTATTAGCGCCACACTCTATTAAAGTGTCATAAGCGCCATTATAAAGGTTATTAGTTATAGTTCCGTTCCATTCAGAAACAACAATGCCAAAGCGTAAACCTTGGGCATTAGGAACTTCTTCCTTGGAAAAATGGGAGAGGTTAGTATTTTTTGTAGCCATCTTATCTGTTTTCTGCTCTTGCAATATATTTTTCAATACCATTTCCTTCACGAGAAGACTTATAATCCGCTTCAATTCCTTTATACAAAGCTAAAGCATCATCATAATCACCATTTTTTTCATGAATCATTGCTTGTTTTAGCATATATCTTGGAGCAGTCAATTCATTTTCAGAATTACTCACAGCATCCTCATAATACGCAAGTGCATTATCAGTATCACCAAGTTCCATGTAAGCGTCACCAATACAACCTAAGGCTAAAGATGAAAGTACAATATCATCAGATGAAAAATCATCTAAATATTCAATTGCATTTTCAAAATCACCTGTATTTAAGTAAGATAAACCTGCATAATAATTAGCTAAAGCTCCTGCTTTTATTCCACTATACTCATCAGCAATATCAATAAACCCTAAATATTGCCCATCACCATTCAATGCTAAATTAAAAGAATCTTTCTGAAAATAAATCTCCGCCATAAACATCTCCGCTTGTGCTTCTTTCTCCATTGGAGCAATATAAAACTTCTGATATCCTATAAATAAAGCAATGACAACCACAATTGCACCTACAATTTTAACCAGATTTTCCTGATTATTTTCAATGTATTGTTCTGTTTTTGATAATGTTTCTTCAATTTGCGCAAATTGATCGTCTGTTTTGTTTCCTTTCTTGGCCATTTAATCTTATTTTTGAAGCGCAAATATAAGTTTTTTGTACTAAAAAAATAATAAACATCATTGGAGTTAAAAACCCTACAATTAAATCAGTTTAAAAACCATAGGAAAAGTAGTTTTACCTTCAGTAAACAGGTGAATTGTTTTGTTGGAAATAATGGTGCCGGAAAGACAAATATACTGGATGCTATTCATTATTTATGTCAAACAAAAAGCTATTTCAATCATATTGATGCGCAAAATATTCAATTTTCTGCTGATTATTTTATGCTCAAAGGAATTTTTACAAAAGGAGAGACTACTGATGAAATACAATGCAATGTCAAAGAAGGAGAAGGAAAAGCGCTTAAATGCAACAGTAAAAAATACAAGCGTTTTTCAGAACATATCGGAAAGTTTCCTGTTGTAATTATATCGCCAACCGACACTAATTTGATACTAGAAGGAAGTGAAGTAAGGCGGAAATATATTGACAGTAGCATTGCTCAATACAAACAAAGCTACCTAAAAACTCTGATTAATTACAACAAAACCCTAAAACAAAGAAATAGTTTGCTCAAACAATTTTCTGATAGAGGATATTTTGATAATCTCACATTAGATATATATGATAAGCAACTGATACAATTAGGGGTAATAATTCATAAAGAACGGACTGATTTTTTACAAGCATTAACGCCTGTATTTGCTAAGTACTATACTGAAATTTCGGGAAGGAAAGAAAAAGTAGCGTTATTGTACAAATCACAATTGAATGAAGGTAATATAGAAACTTTATTGCAGACATCTTTGTTAAAAGATAGAGCGAGTAATCACACAGGAGTAGGGGTACACAAGGATGATGTGCTGTTTGAAATGAATGAACGTCCAATAAAAAAGATTGGATCACAAGGACAGCAAAAATCATTTTTGATTGCTTTGAAATTAGCTCAGTTTGATTTTATAAAAGAGCAATTAGGATTTAAACCTATTTTGTTATTAGATGATATTTTTGACAAATTAGATGATAATAGAGTTGTGCAATTAATCAGTTTTGTAAATAAAGGGTTTTTTGGGCAAGTATTTATAACAGATACTCATACTGAAAGGAGTGAGGAAATTTTAACAAAAGGAAATATACCTTATAGTATTTTTATAATTGAAAACGAGAATTCATTAGATGAGAGGAAATAACACCAATAATGTAGGAGATATTATTCGTAAGCTAATGAAAAATCCAAAATTAGCAGAGAAAATGGATGAGCTAGATGCTTTGGACGTTTGGAAAGAGCTGATAGGGGATAACCTGCAAAAATTTGTGGTAGGCGCTAAAATGTATAAAGGAAATTTGTATGTCAAGCTAAGTTCTTCAGTATTGCGCAATGAATTGAGCTATAAAAAGAGTGAATTAAAAGAACAAATCAATCAGAAACTAGGAAAGGAGATGGTGAAAGAAATTATATTGAAGTAATTAGAGTTAAATACACTTGAAATATTCAAAGGGTTCTAGGCAATCTACACATTTATAAAGTGCTTTACAAGCAGTTGCTCCAAATTCACTAATTAATTCTGTCTTTTCAGAATCACATTGTGGGCAAATAACAGTATCTGATGGGGGTGCTATTCCGTATTTTTTGAGCTTTTCTTTGGTAGCTTCAGTCATCCAATCAGTTGTCCAGGCAGGTGAGTATACAATTTTAAGCTCAAAATTTTCTATTCCATTTTCTTTAAGACATATTTTAATGTCATCTTGAAATGCTTTAACAGCTGGACAGCCAGAATAAGTAGGGGTAATAGAGATAACGTAAGAATTATCGGAAAAGATTACATCTCGAATAACACCTAATTCAACTACTGAAATTACAGGAATTTCAGGATCAGGAACGGTATTTAACAATTCCCATATATATTTTATTTCACCACTTTGCATCCGGATAAGCTCTTTGCAAATACTGCATTTCAGCTAATATAAAACCTAGGCGTTCAGTATGTAATCCTTTTTTCCCTCCTGTTGCCATATAGGTATCTTCAGGACGATTTAATTTTGCTTTTTGAAGCGTATTATTTACTAGTGTATCCCAATCATTTTTCAATGCAGTATTATCTACTCCAATTCCTGCGCTAAGAATTTGTTTGTCAATCTCATCCATTTCAAATAGCTCGCCTGTAAATTGCCACATTGTATTTAAGCCTTCTTGAATTTTTGTATTGCTTTTCTCAGTTCCATCTCCCAAACGAATAAGCCAGTTGCTAGAGTGTCTTAAGTGGTATTTTACTTCTTTTAAGGATTTGGCAGCCAATGCCGCAAGAGTTTCATCTTTACTATTGGAAAGCTGAGTGTAAAATAAAAAGTTGAAAACATCATGCAAGAAATTACGAGCAATAGTAATTCCAAAATGACCATTTTCTTGTTCTACTAATTGGTGATTGAAAAACTCTCTTTCATTGCGATTAAAAGCTAAATCATCAGCGGATTTTGTGCCGTCTAATTGTGCTGCATACTCATAAAACCCATTCGCTTGCCCGAACATATCTAATCCAATGTTGGATAGAGCAATGTCTTCTTCCAAAGTTGGTCCTTTTGAACACCACATTGACATTCTTTGTCCTAAAATTAAGGAGCTATCAGCAATGCGTAAAGTATAGGTAAATAAATCACTCATTTTTAAATATGTTTTGAGCCTTCAGGCATGGTGTAAAATGTTGGGTGACGATATATCTTATCGTTTGAAGGATCAAAAAACGCTTCACTATCTTCTGATTCTGAAGAAACAATATATTCTGCTTTTACTACCCAGATACAGGATCCTTCATTTCTTCTGGTGTATAATTCTCTTGCATTTTCCAATGCCATTACTTTGTCGCTAGCATGTACATTTCCAACATGCTTATGTGCTAACCCATTTTTACTTTGAATAAATACTTCCCAAACAATTGTGTTTTCTGTCATTTTTTTATTGTGTTACTAATTCTTGTTTTTTAGCGTAAGCTTTTGCCGCTTCCCTTACCCATTCTCCTTCAGTATGGGCTTTTTGATGATGAACTAATCTTTGATGATTACAAGGGCCGTTTCCGTTTACAACATTCCAAAATTCATCCCAATCCATTTCCCCAAAGTCATAATGCCCTGTTTTTTCATTCCATTTTAACTCAGAGTCAGGAATGGTTAATCCTATAATTTCTGCTTGCCCTACGGTTTTGTCAATAAAACTTTGTCTTAGCTCATCATTAGTTTGTCTTTTTATTTTCCATTTCATAGCATTTCCTGTTCTTGGAGAATTAGAATCCTGAGGACCGAACATCATAATGGAAGGCCACCAAAAACGGTTTAATGCATCTTGTGCCATTTCTTTCTGTTCTTTGGTTCCTTTGGCCATTTCAGCCATTATTTCATAGCCTTGTCTTTGGTGAAAACTTTCTTCTTTACAAATTTTTACCATTCCTCTAGCATAAGGTCCGTAAGAAGTTCTTTGTAAAGAAACTTGATTGACAATTGCGGCACCATCAACCAACCATCCTACAGCCCCCATGTCAGCCCAACTTAAAGTAGGATAATTGAAAATGGATGAATATTTTGCCTTTCCATCATGTAATTGTTGTACTAGTTCTTGTCGACTAATTCCTAAAGTTTCGCAAGCAGAATACAGGTATAATCCATGTCCGGCTTCATCCTGAACTTTGGCAAGTAATATCATTTTAGCTCTTAAAGAAGGAGCTCTTGTAATCCAATTTCCTTCAGGTTGCATACCAATTATTTCAGAATGGGCGTGCTGAGAAATTTGTCGGATTAGATGCTTACGGTAATCTTGCGGCATCCAATCTTTAGGCTCAATCTTTTGCTCCTTATCTATCTTCTGCTGAAATAATTCTTCTTTCATCACTTATTAATAAATGTTATGGCAAATTTACCAAAAACTCTTCATCTAATTACTGATAGTTATTATAAAATGAAGAGTGTTATTTATAAAATGATATTTTTGCAAAAATTATCTTCTAAAATGCGACAATCACATAATTTAAAAATTAGTAAAATCAACAGACTGACATCTGATGCAATTGAGATATTTTTTTTAATTCCAGAAAACTTGAAATCTGAATTTGAATTTATTGCAGGTCAATATATTACTATTTGCGAAAAGATTAATAATGAGGAAGTAAGAAGAGCCTATTCGCTTTGTAGTAATCCAGACTCCTTAGAAGTTGCAGTTGGGGTGAAGAAAGTGGAGGGTGGTAAAATGTCAACTTTTTTAATTGACACTTTAAAAGAAGGTGATGTAATTGGTGTAATGAAACCAAAAGGAAGATTTATTTTAGGCAATCAAAATAAAGTGGTTGGGATTTGTGCTGGTAGTGGAATCACTCCAGTTCTAAGTATTATGAAGAAATTACATGATAAATCAAACTTTACTTTGATTTATGGAAATAAGACTGAGGATTCATCAATGTTTTTGGATGAGATAAAACAGATGAATGCAAATACTCATTTTGCTTATTCTAGGGAAAAAGTAGAAGGATGTTATAATTCTAGAATTGATAGAAATTTACTTTTAGAACTTTCAGAAGATAAGACTTTTTTGCAAGCTGAAGCTTACTTTATTTGTGGTCCTGGTGAGATGATTGATATGACTGAAGAATTCTTATTAGAAAAAGGAGTAGAGAAATCAAAACTTCACTTTGAAAGATTTACTGCAAAGAAGAAGAAAAAAGTAAAAACGCCTACTGATGAAGGCGCAGAAATAATAAGTAATATAATTGTTATTTTGGATGGAGAAGATTTTGAATTCACTCTTTCCGGCAAAGGGAAAACAATATTGGATGCTGCTATGGAACAGGGTGCAGATGTTCCATTTTCGTGCAAAGGAGGGGTTTGCTGTACTTGTAAGGCTAAGGTGATAAAAGGGAAAGCAATCATGGATCAGAATTCCTCCCTCTCAGAAGATGAGATTGAAGAAGGATTTATCTTAACTTGTCAGGCACATCCTATTACAGAAAATATTGTTGTGGATTTTGATGAGATGTAAATTTATTTCCAACTAAAACTATTAGCCAACACTAAAATAATAACAGCCTGTAAGCCGACTAAAAAATAGTGCAATATGCTAATTTGTGTTTTTGCTTCAGCAACATCAAAGCCATATTCTAAAGTTTTGTAAAATAAGAAGGAAGCTCCTAATCCTAGCAAGTATCCTAATTGTTTGTTAACATCAATCTTCCCTAACAATTCTTTATCCTGTGCCACTAAAGTTTCAGCCCTTACCAAATAGCCTCCAAATATAAAGGTAAACTGATAACCCATATAAACCAAAAGGGCAGAGGTAACGGTATATTGCAAGCTCATAAAAACCAGTAAAGTAATTAGTATAACTAATTCTACACCCATAGAGATTTGGAAGAATTTATGAATATTTAATAGCTTTTCGTAAAACTTTGCAATGATTAGCATTGCGCAGGCTAAGACTATCCCCCCAATTGAGTAAATAGAAGGGTCTTCCAAGGGTTTGTATATGGTAAATATAATACCAACTGATAAACCAGTAAAAGAAGAGTTTAGTAGTTTATACCATAAAAAATATTGTTCCTTTAGCTTCAATCTACCTTAAGATTAATAGTAAGTTAACCTTCTTACTTTGGCGATTTGTTTTGCTAATCGAATTACTTGTTTGGTGTAGCCAAATTCATTGTCGTACCATACATACAATACGACATCTTCACCATCATCAGTAGCAATAGTTGCCTGGCTATCATATACGGCACAACAACTGTTCCCAATAATATCCGTGGAAACCAATTCAGGATCTATTTGGTAGTTGATTTGATTTACTAAATTCCCTTTTAAGGCAGCTTCTCTCATACTGTTGTTAATGTCGGCTATTGAAGTGGCTTTTTTTAAGTTTAATTTCAAAATTGCCAAAGAAACATTAGCAGTAGGAACTCGTACTGCATTAGCTGTTAGTTTTCCAGCTAAAGAAGGAATTACTTTAGTAACCGCATTTCCAGCACCAGTTGAAGTGATTACCATATTAATTGCGGCCGACCTTCCTCTTCTTGGTTTTTTGTGCATGTTGTCCAATAAGTTTTGGTCGTTAGTGTAGGAATGTACCGTTTCCAGATGCCCTTTGTTTACCCCATATTTATTCTCAACTATATGTAAAATAGGAGCAATACAGTTTGTTGTGCATGATGCTGCTGAGAAAATATCAGTTTCATCTACATTAACTTCTTTAGAGTTAATTCCGTAAACTATATTAGGAATCCCTTTACCAGGAGCAGTTAATAATACTTTACTAACTCCTTTCGCTTTTAAATGACGCGACAAAGATTCTTTATCAGTAAAAGCGCCTGTATTGTCAATCAATAATGCATCATTAACTCCATGAGTGGTGTAGTCAATATCTTCAGGATTTCCTGCATCAATAAACTTGATAACTTGTCCGTTAACCACTATAGCTTGATTGGCTAAATCTACATCAACCACTCCTTTAAAAGTGCCATGTACAGAATCGTTTCTTAGTAAAGCCGCCCTTTTTATAATCTGAGCATCTGTTAATCTTCTTACGGCTATAGCTTTTAAACGCAACTGCTGACCTTTCCCTGCTTGTTTTATCAATTCTCTAGCCGCTAATCTACCAATTCGTCCAAATCCGTAAAGAATAACATCTTTGGGTGCTACATTGTCTTTTTCAGCTGCTATTATTTTAGCTAGTTTATTGGTTAAAAATGTATTAGCGTCAGTAGCTCCCTCTGATATGTATTCTGCAGATAGTAAGCCAACATCCAATTTTGAAGGGGCTAAATCTAGGCTTGACATTTCATTAGCAAGTAATGCAGCAGTTTCAATAGTTATGGTTTTTTCCACTATATTATTTGCATACGCAACATAGTTCATTAGTTCAGAAACACCAATTTCTAAAAGTTGGATTCTGAAAAGGACGAGTTCAATTCCTTTGCCGTACATTAATGTCCCTACTGAGTTTAGTAAATTTACTGCCGATTTTTCTTTATTTACCCAGTCGTTCAACTGACTTTCATAAGATGCTGACATGCGCTTTAATTTTTGATTATAAAATTACTGCAAAAATAGAGTTTCTTATCAAATATAGTGCTGATTTTTATTCTTACTTTTACCCCATGATTATAGAATTTTACAAGTATCAAGGTACAGGCAATGACTTCATCATGATTGATGATAGAGAAAATAAGTTTGACATAGTAGATGGTGCATTAATTACTGCCCTTTGTGAAAGACGTATGGGTATTGGGGCGGATGGTTTAATTCTTTTGCGCGAACATGATACGCTAGATTTTGAAATGATCTATTTTAATTCGGATGGAAATCAATCTAGCATGTGCGGTAACGGAGGTAGATGCATTGTTGCTTTTGCCTATATGTTGGAAATGATTGATGCTGAAGCTACTTTTATGGCGATTGATGGTGAGCATAAGGGTGAAATAATGGATGACGGTATTTCCTTAAAAATGCAAGATGTTACTAAAATTGAAGGAGTGGGTGATGGTTTAGTAATGGATACGGGCTCTCCTCATTATATTGAAATGGTGGATAATTTGGATAATTTAGATGTAAATAAACAGGGAAGAAGAATAAGAAATTCAACTCCTTTTAAGAAAGACGGAATAAATGTGAATTTTGTATTGGATGCTTCTGAACTGCAAGTTCGTTCTTATGAAAGAGGGGTAGAGGCAGAAACTCTTAGTTGTGGTACGGGTGTGGTGGCAACTGCACTTGCTATGCATTATGCCAATTGTGTTGAGGATAATTTGATAAGCGTAAACACAAAAGGAGGGGAGTTAACGGTTAGTTTTGAAGAGCTTAATGGAACCTACCGAAACATTTGGTTGAGTGGTGAAGCGAGCATGGTTTATGTTGGTAAATTTGAATGTTAAAGGGAGAAAACATAGTTTTAAGACCTTTACAAAACTCTGATTTTGATTTTTTGAAAAGGATTGAAAACAACACAGATAATTGGCAATTTGGAAGCGAAAGAAAAGAGTATTCTGATAAGGAGTTATCTGCTTATATTTACCGTTTTGTTATTGATTTAGATAGCGTACCCATTGGCTTTATTGACCTTTTTGATTATACAGCTAACAGTGCAGGGGTTGGTGTAATTATTACAGAAAATTATAGGAATAAAGGCTTTGCAAAACAGGCTTTACGCCTACTTATGGATTATGCTTTTACTACTATTAATTTATTTAAATTACATTGCAATATTGCAAAAGATAATTTAGCAAGTATTAAGCTATTTACCTCTTGTGACTTTGAATTGGAAAAAGAAGAAAAAGAGGTGCAATATTTTGTTAAATTAGTAAAAAAATAAATGAGGAGTATTATTTTTTTAATTGCTACTTCTTTCCTGTTTTCTTGCCAAAGGGGAGAGGTAAGTACTTATACTACTTACCTTAATCATAATGATACTGTAAAATATATTGGTAAAGAGCAGTGCAGGGCTTGTCATACTGAAATCTATGATTCCTATATGAAAACAGGAATGGGAAAATCCTTTCACTTTGCTACAAAACAGCATTCTGCTTTGGCCGATACTGATTTGCCTCTTATTCACGATTCTATCAAGAATTTATCCTATCAGCCTTTTTGGAAAAATGACAGTTTGTATTTGTTGGAATTCCGATTAAAAGGTAAGGACACTACACATCAGCTCATCAAAAAAGTTGATTATAAAATCGGAAGCGGACAACACACTAATTCCCATTTATTTGAAATTAATGGTTATGTACATCAAATGCCATACACCTATTACACGCAAAATCACATAGCCGACTTACCACCAGGATTTGAAAAAGGTAATAGTACAAGATTTAGCCGTGAAATTGGTATTGAATGCATGAGCTGTCATAATGCTTATCCTGAGCATGAAAGTGGCTCAACAAACAAATATAATAGTATTCCTTCAGGAATTGATTGTGAAAGGTGTCATGGCCCAGGTGAGGTGCATGTTAAGCAAAAATTAGCTGGAAATATAATTGATACTTCAAGGTACATTGATTATAGCATTGTGAATCCTAAAAAGTTACCCCTGGATTTGCAATTTGATGTTTGTCAAAGGTGTCATCTTCAGGGTACGGCTATATTGGCTGAAGGAAAATCATTTACTGATTTTAAACCAGGGCAACACTTAAATGAAGTGATGGATGTTTATTTACCAAAATACAAAAATGAACAGTCATTTATTATGGCTTCCCATGTGGATAGATTAAAGCAAAGTGCTTGTTTTCAGAATGCTGAAATGACTTGTGTCACTTGTCATAATCCGCATAAAAGCGTAACTACTTTGTCGTCTACTTATTTTGATAATAAATGTATGCAATGTCATGATGTCTGTGAAGACGAGCAAACCCAAAATTGCACTTCCTGTCATATGCCAAGTTCTTCATCTACCGATATTATGCATGTTTCTATTACAGATCATAAAATAGGCACCCATACTACTGAAAAACAGGAGAAAGGTGCTTTTATGGGCTTGTTTGCCATTAATAATACAAAGCCAACAAATTTGTCAAAAGCAAAAGCTTATTTAAAGCAATATGAAAGTTTTCAGGCAAACCCAATTTACTTGGATAGTGCTTTTCATTTCCTTAAAAAAACGGATAGTTATTTTCCTGCTTTTGTTCAGTATTACTACTTAAAAAATGATGATAAAGGGCTTATTAATTTTGTGATGAATAATGAAATAGATACTACAAAGTATAGCAATACTGATTTGGCTATGGCTTATAGCCGAATGGGAGAGGTGTGTGTTAGAAATAGCATGAGTGGTACTGCTGGAAAATATTTTTCAAAAGCAACTAAACTTATGCCTTTTGTAATGGATTACAAAATAAAACAGGGTGCTTTTTTGCTAAAAAACAACCAGCTGGCAGCCTCTAAAACAGTATTTAGATCAGCCTTAGCGCTTAATCCTACAATAAAAGAGATTCATTTGAACTTAGGATATATATCCTTGTTAGAGCATGATTTTAAAAAAGCAGCTTTATATTTAAAGCAAGCCCTTGCGCTCGATCCTGATTATATATTAGCCTATGAAAATTTGGTGCTTTCCGCACAAATACAAAATAAAATGGAACAGGTAAAAGTTTATTTGAATAAAATTTTAGAAATTGCTCCCAATCACAAGGCAAAAACCATTTTAGAAAAAATATAGTTTGAAAAGAAGAAAAAGAAAAAAATCATCATTACGAAAATTTGTAATTGCCTTTCTTGTCTTAACTGTTTTAGGAGGCGCAGGAATGGCTTATGAACTCTATTCCAGAGTGTATCAGCCTAACATTGTATTACCAGTAAATGTTGGAGAAAAATATATTTATATTCCTACTGGGGCTGAGTTTAATCAGGTAATTCAGATTTTATCTGAAACCGGACTATTAATTAATGCCAATTCATTTGAGTGGCTAGCAACAACCAAAAAATATACAACTAATATTAGACCGGGGAGGTATCGTATCAATAGTAATTTAAATAATAATGAATTGATTAATTTATTGCGTTCTGGCAAGCAAACTCCTATACAAGTTACTTTTAATAACCTGCGCAATAAAGAGCAATTTGCCGGAAAAATTGCTTATCAAATTGAGGCTGATTCTGTTGATTTACTGACTTATATAACCGACACTTCATTTTTAAATAGTAATGGCTTTAGTGCAGAAAATATGATTTGCTTATTTGTGCCTAACACCTATGAATTTTATTGGAATACATCTTCCAAGCAATTTGTGGAACGCATGCAAAAAGAATATGAAGCCTTTTGGAATGCAGATAGAAAAGCAAAAGCTAAAAAAATAAAATTAACTCCTTTTCAGGTTGTTGCTTTGGCGTCAATAGTGGAAAAAGAACAAAATATTAAAAAGGATGAACGCCCTGAAATTGCAGGTCTGTATCTTAATAGAATTAATAAGAAAATGAAATTAGAATCAGATCCAACTTTGATTTTTGCTTTAGGTGATTTTACTATAAATCGGGTGCTCAATAAAGACAAGAAAGTTGACTCTCCTTATAACACTTACATTCACAAGGGCTTGCCTCCTGGACCCATTTGCATTCCTTCAATTAATTCAATTGATGCTGTACTAAATGCAAGTGAGCATAAGTATATTTTTATGTGTGCTAAAGAGGATTTTTCTGGATACCATAATTTCGCAAAAAGTTACAGAAAACATCTGAGAAATGCTCGTAAATACCAAAAGGCATTAAATAAGCGAAAAATAATGCGCTAATTTATTAGTTTTGCACGATTAATAATTCAATAAGCGAATGACAAAGATTAAGTTTGGTACAGATGGATGGAGAGCCATTATTGCAAAAGAATATACTACTGATAATGTAGCAAGAGTAAGTATTGCAGTTGCTGATTGGCTTACAGAGAACAATGAGAGTCCTTCGGTAGTAATTGGGCACGATTGCCGTTTTGGAGGTGAGATTTTTGCAGAAACAACTGCTAAAGTATTGGCATCAAAAGGAGTGTTGGTGAAATTAGCTAAAGGCTTTGTTTCTACTCCAATGGTTTCTTTAGGGGTAGTGAATGAAAAAGCATCTTTAGGAGTAGTTATTACAGCTTCTCATAATCCGCCAAGCTATAATGGCTACAAACTAAAAGGTGATTTTGGTGGCCCACTTTTACCTGATGATATTACGGCTGTTGAAAATAGAATTCCAGATAGCAATTCAGTAGATTATAATGCTATAAGCATAGATGATTTAGTGACTGACGGCAAAGTAATATATGTTGATTTGGAAGATACTTATTGTAAGCATGCAGAAAATAACTTTGATTTGGAAGCAATCAATAATTCTGATTTAAACTTTGCTTATGATGCTATGTTTGGTGCTGGAATGAATGCTGTAAAACGCCTTTTGCCAAATGCAACCTTATTGCATTGTGATGATAATCCAGGGTTTTTAGGAACAGCTCCTGAGCCAATTCATAGAAATTTACAAGAGTTTTCCGATTTAATTCGTGATAATAATCTGGACTGTGGTTTAGCTACTGATGGTGATGCGGATAGAATTGGGCTTTATAATAGTAAAGGAAACTTTGTGGATTCACATCATATTATTTTGTTGTTAATTCACTACATGGTGAAATATAAAGGGATGACAGGAAAAGTGGTTACTGCATTTTCATGTTCAGTAAAAGTGGAACAGATGTGCAAACATTATGGTTTGGAGCAAGAAACTGTTCAAATTGGTTTTAAGCATATTTCAGGAAAAATGATAACGGAAGATGTGCTTTTAGGAGGGGAGGAATCAGGGGGAATCGCAACAACTGGTCATATTCCTGAAAGAGATGGAATTTGGATGGGCTTAATTTTGTTTGAATTTATGGCTAAATCAGGAAAATCATTGGAAAATTTAATTACTGAGGTGTATGCAATTGTTGGTCCTTTTGCTTTTGAGCGTATCGATTTACATATTGATAATGATACTAAATTAAGAATTATTGAAGATTGTAAGGCAGGGAAATTCATGCAATTTGGAAAATATAAAGTAGAGCGAATTGAAACTACTGATGGCTTTAAATTCTTTTTTGACGCTGATACTTGGCTTATGATTCGCCCTTCAGGTACCGAGCCTGTTTTACGTACTTATGCTGAAGCTTCAACACAAGAAAAAGTATTTGATATTTTAGCTGACTGTAAGGCTACTATTCTTTAAGTGAAACGGCTATTCCTGATATTATTCCCATTTATTCTTTTAACTTCAAATGCTCAGGATTGGAATATTCCTAAAGTAAGTGATGATGGTTGGGAAATTGAAGAAACTTATACTTTAAATAAAAAGAAAAGAAATATTCTTTTAATATCAGAAGCTACAGCTTATACTGTTGCTTTGGTTGGTTTAAATCAACTTTGGTATGCCGATTATCCTAAAAGTAATTTTCATTTTATTAATGATAATGGAGAGTGGCTTCAGATGGATAAATTAGGCCATATGTCATCATCATATTATACTGGAGTGGCTGGAATTAAGACATACGAATGGGCAGGATTCAGCCGTAAGAAAGCTATTTGGTATGGAGGTATGACTGGCTCTTTTTTTCTAACAATCATTGAAATCTTAGATGGTCATTCTGCTAAATGGGGAGCCTCATCAGGTGATCTAATAGCAAATACTTCTGGTTCATTATTGGCTATTGGTCAGGTGCTTAAATGGAACGAACAAAGAATACAGCTTAAATACAGTTATTCTCCAACTAAATTTGCTGACAATAATCCTGAGCAGTTAGGAGAGAGCTACTTGGAAAGAGCACTTAAAGACTATAATGGACAAACATATTGGATGTCATTTAATTTAAAATCGCTGATGCAAATTGAAAATGAGAATTTCCCAAACTGGTTAAGTTTAGCATTAGGGTATAGTGCTACTGGGATGGAGACTCCTTTTGCTCAGGATAATAATTCAGATAGAGCAAGGCAATTTCTTTTATCACTTGATGTTGATCTGAATAAAATTAAAACTAAAAACAAAGCATTAGATGCAGTGTTGCATACTTTCGGTTTTTTGAAGTTTCCTGCACCAGCAATGCAATATACGAATGGAAACATATCCTTTCATTCAGTTTATTACTAATGCAATTTACTATTGGTGATAAAGTGCTCTTTAAAAAAGATGATTTAAAGGGTGAGATAATTAGAGTTAATTCTCTTTATAAAGTTACAGTTCTAACTACCGATGGTTTTGAGATGAGTATTTCTATAAAGGATTTAGTAAAAGTTGAATCAGGAACAGATAAAGCAATCTCCTATGGAGAGATAGGTTATTCAAAAGACAAAATCGCAAAAACATTAAAATCTCAAAAACAAGAAAATAGCCAATCAATATTAAAAGTTGATTTACATATTGAATTATTGACAGATAATTTTCAATATATGGATAACTTTGAAATAGTTCAAATTCAGCTAGATCTTTGTCAAAAAAAGATTGAAAAAGCTTTAAATAGTAATTATCAAAAAATGATTATAGTACATGGTATTGGTACGGGTGTGCTTAAAGCAGAAGTGCATAAATTATTAAGCCACTATCAACTCAGGTATTATTTATCAAAAGATTCTGGAACAACAGAGGTAATGTTGTAATTACCTTTCTTCTAATCTTCCTATTATTTCAACAATTTGCTTATGAGTAATTCTTTTTGCTAAAATCTTTTTCCCCTTATCTAATAAGTAAATCACAGGAGTAGAGTAGATGTCATACTTATCTCTCCAGTCACTACTTGCGACAGGATTGCCCTCCTCATCATGATTAATATCAGCTACATTTAACCAATCTCCTGTTTTTTGAGTATTGATGAATTTCTTCCATTCTTTCTTGTCAAATTCAGTAGCTACTGCAAAAGTTTTGATATCTATTCCTGCAGTAACTAATGAATCAACATCACGTTTGATTTTAGGCATCTCTTTCTTGCAATGTCCACACGTTGGACCAAAGAAAACAAGTACGGTGTAGTCTGCATTTATTTCTTGTAAAGTATGCGTAATTCCAGAAGTATCTTTCATAAAAGGTCTTCCGTAAAAGTCAACAAATTCAGAAGCCTCTCTTCCAATTAAGTTGGGGGCAATTTTTTGAGCTCTATCTGCAATTTTAATCAACTGTGTAGAGTCAACCCAATCGCATTGTTTTGTGATGTAATAATTTTCCACCATATGTACAAAAACAGCATCCATTCCCATAATTTTTGATCTTTCATAGGTTGAGGTGATATAGGAAACTACATACTGAAATATATCTCCATTTGCTTTTGATAAGTTCACTAAAATATCAGCAGAAACATTAATTGAATCAGGATGTTTTGCTGTGAGTTTATCTAGGTATTGATCCATCTTGTTAAAGAATATGGGTGTTCTAAGCATCCTCTGGTCAGAGAAGTCAATATTATCCCAAAAGTGTTTTTTATAAAAACGATAAGGAAAAGTTTTGTCAGGATTTCCAGTACTATCTAAAGGGGATTCTGGGATTCGAATTTCAGTAGTTGCTTGTACTATTTTTGTAAAGAATACATCAGCATTTTCTTTCATAAAATTTGCTCGGTAGTTTTTAACCTTGTTATCAATATCACTAGCAATTTTCTGGAGATTTTCTTTTTCTTCCCCTGTTGCATTTTCCATTTTTTGTCTTATTGGAGTGACCTCTTTTTGCATTTGAGTAATGAATTTCAAATAGGCATAAAAAGGCGTATTTTCTTTGGAATTCTTAAAAGTCATAGCGTCTATTAAATCATCTAATTTAGTGCTAAATGAAAAATTATTCTCCGATATAATGATGTCAAAATATTGTTGATTTGGAAGAACCACTAAATACATTCCTCCTTTTAATTCTTTTTTTCCTTTAAAAGTAAAATTGCCATTTACTGATTGGGCTGTATCAGTTGCATATTGCTTGCCGCCAAAGTAATAGGCTAGTATTACTGATGTATCTTGTAATCCTTCTATTTCGCCACTAATATTATAGCTTATTACCTCTTGATTGATTTTCTTGTTGCCAAATTTACTTTGTGAGTAAGAAAGAGATAGTATAGTTAAATTAACAATGAATAATAAGATTATTTTTTTCATAATATATTTTTAAGTGCGCAAAATTAAGAATCAAAACGAATAATGCAAAAAACTATTGTTTATTTTTAAAATAACCTTCCAAAAATATAATACCAATGATAATACTACCTCCTATATAAAATGAAGGGCTCATAAGTTCAGATTCTTTAAAAATCAAAAGTGCTAATAAAATGCTGTAAATTGGCTCCATATTTATTGCCATTATTAATGAATAGGGGGTGATGTGTCTCATTATTTCTGTCATCCATACAAATACTAATGCCGTGCAAATTGCGCCTAAAATAAGAAGATAAGTAAAATCAGTTACTGAAATTAATGTAGTGAATACTGCATAATCTTGCTGAACTAATAATAGGCAACTGATAATTACTACTCCTGCTAACATTTCAATCATAGTTATTTGTGCAGCTCCTACTTTCTTGATGTATTTTGCATTAAATAAGGTAAATAAAGTGCCTAAAAAAGCAGCCATTATTCCGTAAAAATATCCCCAGATATATTGTGTATCAGTTCCCATTACAAAGGCAAGCGATATTAAAACAATTACTCCCATTATTACTTCATAGGCTAACAATTTTCTTTTAAAAAAAAGTGGTTCGATTAGTGCTGAAAATAAGGATGAAGTAGCCAGGCAAACTACAGCTATCGAGATTGTTGATACTTTTATTGATTGAAAAAAGCATAACCAATGTAGGGTGACTAAAGCGCCCACACCTAATATTCCAAAAAAGTTTTGTTTGCTTATAGAAAAAAGCTGTTTTTTAAAAAACAAGAAAAGAGCTAAACTTACAAAAGCAATACCCATTCTGTACCAAACCAAATGGATAGCGTCTAAGGAAATTAATTTTCCAAAAACCCCTGTTAGCCCTAGTATAACTACCATTAAGTGCAATGAGGTAAGTTTGTATTTTTTAAGTAAATGATACATGGAATTATTTGATAATTTTGTGCAATAATACAATATAAGAATGAAGATAATTATTTCTCCTGCTAAGAAACTATCTAATAAGAAGTTGCCTCTAAAAGATGTTTCTGAACTTCAGTTTTCTAATGAAGCTAAATATTTAGTGAAAGAGCTTAAAAATTATAAGGTAAATGATATAAAAAAACTAATGAGCTTAAGTGATAATTTAGCGCAATTGAATTATGAAAGATTTCAACAATGGGATTTAAATTCCGATCAAGTAAATGCGGCAATCTATATGTTTCAAGGGGATGTCTATCAAGGGTTAAAAGCTGAAACTTTTACTGCTAAGGAAATAGATTTTGCGCAAAAAAATTTAAGGATTTTATCAGGATTGTATGGCTTACTCAAACCGTTAGATTTAATTTTCCCTTACCGATTAGAAATGGGTACTAAAATCAAAACACAGAAAGGAAAGAACTTATATGATTTTTGGAGAGATAAATTAAGTAAATCATTAATTTCAGAGATGAAGAGCACTGAGGTATTGGTAAACCTTGCTTCTAATGAGTATAGTAGGGTATTAAAATTAAATGATTTTCCTAATCCTGTAATAACACCCATATTTAAGGATTATAAAAACGGAAAACTGAAGATAATTTCTTTTTTTGCAAAAAAAGCAAGAGGAGAGATGTGTAATTTTATTATTAAAAATAAGATTACAAATACTAAAAACTTGAAAATGTTTTCAAATTTAGAGTATAAATTTTCAGATGAAAATGATAAAGGAGAAATGTTATTTACTAGATAATACAATATATTATAAGATTTTTTATCTAAAAATCAATCAAATCTTGATTTATCCTGCTATATTAATTATATTTACCAACTCATTAAAACAAACTTACAATGAAAAACTTTTACACTTTGCTATTTGCTTTTTTACTAGCATTTTCAACTTCTAATGTTCTAGCTCAAACCGGCCCTTGCTCACTCTCTGGTGTTAGTAATTATATTGACTTTACATCATCATCAACTATAATGATGCATGTGTCTGTTAATGGCATTTCTCAATACACCTTTGGATGGAATGATGGTACCCCCGTAGGTTCTTCTAGTCAAAAACCTTTTTACTCTGGTTGGTGCGTAACCGTTACTGATATCATAACAGGTTGTGATACTACAATTTGCGAAAGTTGTATTCCAACCGGAGGTGTTGGTATGTGCACTATGATATATGATCCTGTATGTGGATGTGATGGTAATATCTATAGTAATGATTGTATTGCTATGAACAATGGAATATTTACTTATACATCTGCTATTGGTCCTAATGGTGGATTATTGCCTTGTACTTCTGTATCACCATCTTGGGATTGTAATCCTGGACAAGGTTGTTATGATCCAGGAACAGGATCAGGAGCATATACCTCCTTAGCTGCTTGTCAGAGTAATTGTTCGATTACACCATCTTGGGATTGTGACCCTGTACAAGGATGCTATGATCCAGGAACAGGGCAAGGAGCTTACATCACTTACAATGCGTGTGACACTGCTTGTTCTATAGTGAATCCATCTTGGGATTGTATCAATGGAACTTGTATAGATCCTTTAACAGGACAAGGGACTTATACTAATTACAATGCATGTGTCAGTGCTTGTGTCACACCAACTTGGGATTGTGTAAATGGAGCTTGTATAGATCCAGGAACAGGACAAGGTGCTTTTACTACTTATAATGCTTGTAATGCTAATTGTATTGCTTCAACTTGGGATTGTGTAAATAACTCTTGCTTTGATCCAGGAACAGGACAAGGTGCTTTTACTATTTATAATGCATGCGTCACTGCTTGTGTTGCACCATCTTGGGATTGTAATCCTATACAGGGATGTTATGATCCTGGAACGGGGCAAGGACTCTATGCTTCATTATCTGCTTGTAATATTGCTTGTGCAGCAAATGCTATAAATGAAGAAATTTTAGAGCTATTAATATATCCTAATCCTACTAAAAATACATTAACAATTGATGGAGATTATACTTCAGCAACTATTTATGATGTATTTGGAAAAGTAGTATTAACTACTAATTTCCAAAATACTATTGATGTGGTAGCTTTAATCAATGGCGTTTATTTTATACACATCAATACTAATAATACAATTACTGTTAAGAAAATTACTATAGCTAAGTAATGTACAACAATGTATGTAATTAATAATGAAATTACAAAAGAGACCTATTATTATTAAGTTAAAATTTACGAATGCAATTATTAGTAAAAAATAGTATTTCGATAAAATGAACATCAGAATTTCATATGTCTTTTTTCTTACCTTAGGACTCTTTTCCTGCAAAAAAGATTCGGATATTATCTCTAATAATAATGCTCCTTATTATGCGGAGATTCCAACAATCTTGGTGGAAAATTATGTAAATAGAATTTATATTGATTTAATTGGCAGAGAGCCTCTTGATAATGAAATGTTAAATGATGTTCGGTACTTAAAAGATACTGATATAACCTTAGAGAGCAGAGATTCGCTACTTTATAAATTACAGTTTGATACAACTTATATTGAGGGTGATTCTTCATATAAATCTGCGTATTTTCATAGGATGTATGATATGGTAAAAGTGCGATTGCTAGAGGGAGCTTCAAATGCTTATATAGGACAGGATTTAGGAAATCATTATAGTAGCTATGTGATTGACTCTATTAATGGTAATATGCTAGATGCAAATAAGAAACTATTACAATATCATAGCCTTAATAATGTGTTACTTGCTGAACTTCAGTATTATAATGGAATTATTGAAATTAATGAAATGCATAGGCGAATGATATATAATTCAGTATATGATAAGATAAATATGAATACTTTTAATTATATTAATGCTACGTTTGATAATTTATTATTTCGTTATCCTACGCAATATGAGTTTAATGAAGTGTATTTAATGATTAATGATAATACAGCTCAAATTGTACTTGGTAGTTCGGGTAATAATAAAGAGAATTTTAGTTATATCATTTGCACTTCAAGAGAGTTCTATGAAGGAGTTATAATATGGGCTTATGGAACGTTATTAGCAAGAGAGCCATCTGCTCAGGAGATAGATATTTTAATGCAGAGTTTTTATCAGAATCATGATTTTCAATGGATTCAAAGACAAATAATGCAAACTGATGAATATGCACATTTTTAAATTTAAGATTATGAGAAAAACAATTTTAATAGTACTTGCTGTTTTTATATCAATTTCTTCTTGTAAGAAAGATGATCCTATTTATGACATTAATCAAATACAATCTAATTCATATAATGCGAATAAAACCAAACTTAAAACTCCAGGGCAATATATTTCTATTTTATATGCAAATCTATTTCAACAAGCTCTTTCGTCAAATGAATTAGTGGAGATTACTCGGTGTATTGAATCTGTTGGAGATAAAGAGATTGTTCATGAAGTTATAATAAGTAATTTTATGAATAAAGAAGGCGTGACTGTCCCTAGCGATTCATTAATGCGTGCAGATTTAGACTTATTTATAGAAGAAACATATAAGAGATTCTATGTTAGAGATATTACAGAAGCAGAAAGAGAATATTTTTTAAATTTCTTTGAATCACATCCAAATGTTTCATCTGAGATGGTTTACACCGCATTTTCATTATCTAATGAATATCAGTTTTATTAAAACTTAAAAACATGAAAAGAAGAAAATTTTTAAAGAATACGGCTCTAGGAACTACTGCAATAACTATGCCTTTTATCTTATCAAGTGGTAGATTATTTGCTGCTTCAGGCTCGGCAATGGCTGATCATTTAGTATTTGTTGCTTTTGCTGGAGGTGTACGACAACAGGAATCAGTTTTACAAAGATATTTACTTGATAGTCAAGATTATCCTAGCGAAGGAAATATAATGTATAATTTACTTAATGGTAATTCGCCTACAGATAAGATTGTTTATGGTACAGAGGGAACTGTAAGTGGAGATACTCCTATTCCAAAGATTCTTAATCAAACATTAGAGAGTCAAGGGACAATTTTTAAGGAAATGGTTTCTTCTCATGCGGGTCATTATGGTGGGCTTAATACACTTTTGACAGGAAATTATCAGTACACACAAGGTCTTAATAGTAAAAGTCAGATGCCAACAATTTTTGAGTATGTAAGAAGGCATTTAGGAGTTCCTGCCTCAAAAGTTTGGTATATAGGTAATGGAATTGGAAATTCCATACCCTTACTCGATTATAGTATTCACCCTGATTACGGATCTCAATATGGCGCTAATTTTTTAGCCCCTACAATTACATTTGGTTCTGATGGCGTTAAACATCTTAAAAACGCAAAAGTATATCATCCTGAGGAGGAGCTTGATCCTATGTACAAAATGAAGTATTTCTTAGATAATGTTTGGAAATCACAAGGGAAAGCCATGCCAGATATTGGCAATACAGATGAGGAGAAATATGAAATTAAGCAGTTTTTTAAAGATATGTTTGAAAAAACAGAACAAGGTATTATTGCTCATCCTCCTGTTAGTGGCGGTGAACTTGATAGCATTGGATATGCGTGCGAAGTAATGAAAAGGTTTAAGCCAAAATTATCTGTAGTATATTTATCTTCAGTTGATTCTTGCCATAGTAATTTTACTTCTTATGTTCAAAATTTACATAGAGCGGATCATGGCGTTGGTCACCTTTGGGATTATATTCAGAATCAGATTCCAGAGATGGCGGGTAATACTGCAATTATTTTAGCTCCAGAGCAAGGCAGAAACCTTGAATCCAATAATATTATTGATGCAAATGGATTTAAATCTTATGATCATAGTGATGCAAATACAAAAAGAGTATTTGGTATGATGGCGGGTCCTGGTATTCAGTCTAATCTTTCTTTAGGAGGTGAAAATAATTCACAAGGGGATCTATTAAATATCACCCCAACAATCGCTGAAATATTAGGGTTCAAAGAAGATATGATGAGTTCTGGACTTACAGCAACAAATCAATCTTTGTTTGATTTAATATAGATATATCATGAGAGTTTTCTTTTTTGTTATTTTAGTTATTTTTTCCTTTTCATGTCAGAAAGATATGTTAAATCCATATGATGATCCTAGCTTAGATCCTCCACAAAGTAATGATACAAATTATTTTAATAACCCTAGTTCATTTGCAGCACTACAAAATAATATTTTTCAACCTTATTGTAATAATTCTGGTTGTCATGATGGAACATTTGAGCCCGATTTCAGAACTATTGAGAGCTCTTACAGTACACTTGTCTATCAACCAGTAATTAAAAATAGTCCTGCAGAGACCTATCAATATAGAGTTAAACCAGGCGAATCAGAAAAGAGTGTCCTTTATGCTAGGCTTTTAGCTGATGCTAGTGGCGCATCTACTTTTGATCCTAATTCTCAAGTTATGCCTCTTACTGCTGATATAGCATATGATCCAGATCAATCTCATATTTGGCATGGAGTCAAAGATCAGTTGATTCCCAATATAAAAGATTGGATTGATAATGGAGCAACAGATATTTTTGGAAATATACCATTAGAACCAAATAAAATTCCAGAAATGAGGGGATGTATCGCTTTTGTAACAGGTCAAACCACCCTCTTAAGTAGAGAGCAGCCTAGAGGCACTATATATATTCCTTCTAACGTTACCTCTGTTGATTTTTGGTTCAGTGTTTTGGATGATATTCAAAATTCATCTGAATTAACATATAATAAGGTTAAATTTTCAAAGAATTTATTTAACTTTAGTTCTCAGCCTGCTTATTCTTTGGAAGTAATTACGCCTCCAATAATAGAAACAGGTTTCTATCAAAGTACAACAGATAATTTTTACCATAAATATACACTTAATATGTCGTCTTTTAATTCAGGAGACGTAGTATTTATAAAGATTTATTTGCAAGATAATGTAAATCCAGTGACTGAAATTCCTTCCAATGGTTCAGAATATCAAATTGTAAAACACTTTACATTTACTATTCAATAATTATGAGAAAAATAGTGTCATTAATATTGATTGTTTCCATTTTCATTACTTGTAAAAAAGCTGAAGTGGAAAATGAATTTTCCATTAGCTTGATTGAAATGAGTCCTTCAGAAATTATTGAATTTGAAGAGAATATTAATGTGAGAATTTCTTATAGTCATGCCAAAGGATTTATAGGTTTTTCTGATCCCGATTATTTGTCATTAGAAGTAAAAGATAGTCGACTCTCTAATGCTGATTACTATCATCTGATTCCATTAAATCCTCCTCAAAGTGAAGTGTCTATAACTGGCAAAATAGATATTGAGGTAGATTCTCCATTTATCTTTGGCAATGGGAATACAGAAACCTTAACCTTTACTATTCGTATTCAGGATAAAGATAAAAATTGGAGCAATAAAATAACGACAGGTTTAATTACAGTAAATAAGCAATGAGATGGTTTTTAATTTTAAGTTTTGTATT
>LWDU01043225.1_pt1 | contig 24114 bp, 29 predicted proteins | sample 727161 | NCBI WGS metagenome assembly LWDU01 (sample SAMN04566230, study PRJNA314399) | hydrothermal vent metagenome | isolation source: deep sea hydrothermal plume seawater | place: Mexico: Gulf of California, Guaymas Basin | collected 2004-07-11
TATTTGTGGTGCCATCGTTCGCGGGTTATCAGGAGGGAAGAGATGCTTTTGACCGCGGTGATTACACGACAGCGTTGAAAGAATTTCAAACTCTTGCTGATCGGAATGATGCCCGAGGTCAATATGCCTTAGGAGTTATGCATGACATAGGTACGGGTATCCCGGAAAGTTTGGAGGAAGCTGCAAAGTGGTACCGGCTTGCTGCTGAACAGGGCTACGCGGATGCACAGAATAACCTGGGAGTGTTACTTGAAAATGGGGAAGGCGTTTCCCGTAATTATGAGGAAGCTATGGAGTGGTATCTGGCAGCGGCGGAATCTGGGAATAGGGATGCCCTCAATAATATGGGAGTGATGTATATGACCGGGGTCGGTGTTCGGCGTGATTTTGTTAAAGCCGTCATGTGGTTCCACGTTGCGGGGAAAGGCGACCCGGCCGCGGCGAGCAATAAAAAATTTCTCATAAAACGAATGACACCCGATGAAATTTCTCAAGCTGAAAGGCTGGCGAATGAATGGTTGATGGTCCGCGATCAGAAAAGTTCTGGTGAATAACAAATGTTGAGATGGATAAATTAAGTACCCGTTTTTTGTTGGATTTTGGAGACAGCCCCTGGATCAAAAAATATATGATGAACATTGTTATTCGTAACTATATAAATATTAAAAATGTCTTGCGAAAAATATGAAAAACGTAACTTCAATCTTAAATGTGGATGGGTTGTGTGAAATTCTTGAGCCCGAGGGTTACGAGGGTTGTATTATATCTATGGTTCCAAGTGGCGAGGTGGCATTAAGGATGACGCTAAAAATTGTATAGATGCTATAGGCATTGGGTTGACAGTAATTAAAAAATTTATGACGATTATGAATGTCTGGGTAAATATAGAAAGTGAACTAGGAGGGAAGTTGCTTTTTGCTGGAATTTAAAAAGTGGATAGGTGATGATAGCGCCTGAAAACCGCTCTCCTTTATGCTTATTTTTCATTACATTATTTTAGTTTCGAATTGAACTTCAGGAAATTTCAGTGCTGAAAAAAAATATTTTTAAAATTATCCTATCTGTTGTTTGTGTCTTTAGCCTGAGTTGCGGTCAAGGTTCTCTGGGGTCAAAAAATTCCAATCTTGTCATTGCCGTCGATGCGACATTCATCCCCATGTCATTTTTAAATGATAAGGGGAAACTGGACGGATTTGAAGTTGATTTGATTAGAGCTGTGGCAAAAAATGCTGGGTTCAATTTTGAGTTGGTAAATGTGGAGTGGGGAGGACTGTTTGGTGGTTTAATTACCAAAAAATTTGACTTGGTTATCAGTTCGATAACTATTCTTGAAGAAAGAAAAAAGCGTATGGCTTTCAGCATTCCCTATCTTCAGAGTGGAGTTGCTATCCTAGTCCGAAAGGATGTCAAAAATATCGATGATCTTGAAGACCTTGTTGAAATGAAGGCCACGGTGGGTGCGCAGATTAACACCACTTCCCATCATTTCTTGCAAAAATATCAGGAGGGGATAACAATCAAAACCTATGAGAAATATGGTCATGCAATCATTGATTTAGCCAATAAGGGTAACGATGGTGTGGTCGGAGACTCTGTACAGGCGAACTATTATTTTAATGAGAATAAAGAATTGACCCAAAACGCAAGGTTTCTAGGGTCAAGGATGACATCGGAGAATTATGGTATTGCTTTGCGAAAGGAAGATCTTGAGCTGAAGCAAAAAATTGACGTCAGTTTAGCTGAACTGCTCAAAAATGGGGTGGTCCAAAAACTTCATGATAAGTGGAACCTTGGAGAGTTTGCGGCGATACCGCAACCGAAAAATTGAGAGCCCACGGGTTGTACTTGGTGAATTTAGGTGTAGGAAACATTAGTTTGAAACTAGTGCTCCGGCAATACACCCGGTTAGTAGAGTCGCGAGAAAAGCAGTCCATAACGCACGACCTCCTATCACCGTAATATCATTAGCTCGAGATGGAACCAGCGCTGTCAAACCACCTATGAAAATTCCCATGCTGGCAAGATGCACAAAGCCGCACAAAGCGTATGTTAAAATTATTATCGACCGTTTGGTAAATGCCGCCGGGTCAGCAGTTTGAACTTGCGCCAGGGCGAAATATGCCGATACTTCTGTTTCTACAAATCTCGAACCCAAAATTTGACCTGCCATTTGCCATTCTTCTGGAGGCAGTCCCAGAAGAGCACAAAAGGGAATGGTTAGTATGCCTATTAGGTTTTGCACGGAAAAATTTTGTCCCAACGATTTAGCGAGTGTGAGATCCAACAACGCTTCCAGGCCCAGTACCACTATCAAAACAGTGGCGATTCCCACAGCCATTTTAGTTCCTTGAGAGCCTCCTTTTACTAAAGCGACCATGAAATTTGAAGGCCTTTCGGGATCGTTTTTGGCTTCCGGAAAATGTCCCAGAGTTTCAGGGGTCATCTGTTCGGGCAAAGAAAGTTTGCTGGCAATAACAGCACAAGGAATGGATATCAAAGATGCAGAAATGAGATGGCCTGCGATTTGTGGAAAAATATCGTGCAAGGCTATTACATAAACTCCCATTACGGTACTGGCTACAGTTGCCATCATGCAGGTCATCAGAGTGAGTAATTCTGAGCGGGTAATCTTCATGAGGTAAGGATGAATGATCAGACCCGATTCTATTCCTACGAAAATATTCGCACTGGCGGACAAGGATTCTGCTCCAGATAAGGCCAATAGTCTGTGAAAAATTCGAGCAAAAAACCGGACTACAATCTGCATAATTCCTAAATAATAAAACCCTGATACTAACGCCGAAAAGAAAATAACAGATGGTAACACCTGAAAAGCGAGGATGAAGCCAATTGAAGGTGTTCCATCTTGCATAGTTTGTCCTGGGCTGATTGCGAGAGGACCAAACAGGAATAGGGCTCCTGCTTGGGAAGCGCTCAGGATAGCGATCAGCGCATCATTAATCCATTGTAATGCAGACCGAGACCATGAAAGCCTGAATGTTAGGATTCCTAAAACCCAGGCTAATGCAATGCTTCCCATAATGGTTTTTGGGTTGATTTTATGGCGGCTGCCGGTGGCCCATGCAATGGAAGCAATAAGAAAAAAACCCGTCAGAGAAATTAAATGGTAATTATTATTATCCATGATATAGGACCGTGGGGTTTAATGGTGAATGACCAAAATAGTACAAAGTTCCATGGACGGCCTTTGGGATGAGAGAGGGGCTCATGATTACCTATCTATGAAAGATAGGAGGTCGACAATTTTTCTCGGCAAACTCATTCTAGTATTAGAGTAACATTAATATGATTTTATAAAAGATGATTATGGAGATACCCTTTCTAGCTTGGGAAGGATAGTATGATCCATTGTGACCTTTAAATTCTTGAAAAACACAAAGCCTTGAAAAATAAATTATTTAAAATTTTAATATGGATTTTTGCTGCGGGGATATTTTATTTTTGCATGCAATTGATCGACTTGAATCGGGTATGGATTGAAATTACCCGGGTTGATTCCTTCTGGTTGTTTGTGGCGATTTTTTTCAATGCCTGTATTTTATTGTTTTGGAGTTCACTGTGGAAATTACTCTTGCCAAGAAAATTGTCAGTCCCTTTTGTAACCATATTCCAAGCTAATTCTTATATGTCTACATCTTGCAATACCATTCCTTTTCCTGGCGGGCATGCGGTGGGAGTCATTGCTTTGGCTCGAAGAACTCAGGTGGGGCACTCAGTAGCCCTGTCGGTGTTGGCACTAGATCAACTTATGGAAGGTTTCGCAAAAGTTTTTGTCCTGTCATTGGTCGCAATTTTTGTTCCTCTGCCGGATCCCATGAGGCAGGGAATTCTAGTATTTGTGATGGTTATTGGCTTATTTGCATCATTCATGTTTTATCTGGCCCACAAGAAGCCGAACGATAAAGAAGGGCAGGACGCTACAACTATTTTAGGTAGGATCAGAAATTTTGTGTCACGTTGGGCAGTTAATTTAGAAATTTTAAGAAAAGCACGTAACTTTAGCTTTGGTCTTATGTTGGCTCTTTTAATGATGTTTGTCCAGACCCTGGGAATTTGGGCAGTGCAAAAAAGCCTGGGTTTGAATCTACCTTTCTGGACTCCCATACTAGTTGTGGGGGCTTTGAATTTGGCAACGATTTTACCCCTCACACCTGGAAATTTTGGAGTCTACGAAGGAACTGCTTTTCTAGCATATCAATTTTATGGACTCTCGTCGGAGACGGCTTTAAGTTTGGCTTTTCTGCAGCATCTTTGTTTTTTGATTCCCATGGTGGGAACGGGATATCTAGTTCTTTTGTTTTTAACATCAACTCAAAAGCAAAGCCGGTCAAAAGAAGAGTGGTCTTCCGATGAAGAAACCTGGTGATTTTGTTTCGACCCACCATAATTCACTCTGTTCTTTCGAGGGGTCATAAGCTTGTATAGATAGAGAGATAATGATGTCGTTTTGTGGCTTTTATTTGGTTTTTATAACTGTATTATTTGAATTTGGTGATAATTACAGTAAATATCCGTTTATACAATAACAATCTATTTTTTGCTCAGATTTACGTTAGGTTTGAAATAGGTTTGATGATATACTTCCAGCTTAATAATTGGGTTGGGTTTGTCAGTATACAGCGGTTGTGTGAGCCTATTAACTTTATCAGTTAAAGTTTCAGGTCGCACCGAGTTAAAAGCTTAGTTTGATTTGGCTTGCTAGAATCTTGACAGATATTCGGGCCTATGTGAAAACGGGGAAGGTTTATTAGGAAAACTTGATTGGCCTTGCCGAAAAAAATGTTGGAGGTTAATTGTTATGGCAGAGGGAAAAGTAAAGTGGTTTAACGATAGTAAGGGTTATGGTTTTATTGAGTCTAGTGACGGAGAAGATTGTTTCGTTCATTTTTCTGAAATTCAGGGGGACGGGTTTAAGACTCTTACAGAAGGCCAGGCAGTCGAGTTTGAGAAAAGTATGGGGCAAAAGGGACCTCAGGCATCCAAAGTAATTCCCAAATAAATTTAGTTTGAAAATAAAAGCCGGCGGAGTTTGCTCCGTCGGCTTTTATTTTTCCAAATTTAGTGTATTGACGAAAAATCCTATTCTTGTCCCTTCCTCTGTACCAAAATTTTTCTAAACGCTAGGGATTTGATGTTTCTCTCAATATCTTTTCTACCTGTTCCCAAACCTTGCCGACAGTAATACTTTTTAAGTGGAACTCTCCTGGATCCGATTTTTTAATATGATCTGTTCCCTCAAGATCAATTTTTATGATCCGGCATAAATGATCAGGAATTTCAAACGGGCCGGCACTGATTGGAGAATAGGTCCCAAAAAGGGCCACAACGGGAGTTTTCATGGCAAGCCCGATATGCATAGGTCCCGTGTTGGCAGTTACCATGAGTCCGGCTCTCGAGATAATACTGGCATCTACCACAAGAGGCTGGTCACAGACCTCCACAACCCGTGAAGTATTGAGTTGGTTAACGATAGTGCAGCCTTGTTTTTTTTCAGCCGGTCCTCCTCCTAAAATTATTTTCCAGGAAGTTTTCTTAAGAATTAGCCTTGCGAGTTCCATGAATCGATCCACCACCCACCTTCTGCTTTCAACGGCAGCACCCAAATTTAAATAAACATATTTTCCGGGATTGATACCTTCAGCCTCCATAATTTGCTGCGATTTATCCAAAGCGCTCTGGTTAAAAAATATTTCCATTTGGCCCCCATCCGGTTTTACGCCAATTTGTTCAAGCATGACCAATCGCCTTTGTATCCCATGTATGGAGTAGTTAAATTTTATACGATGCGATTCGGGTATCCAGTCAAAATTCTGGTGACACCAGATGGGTGACGATCGAAACCAGGGTAATGTACGCTTAAAATTGCGGTTAGCATGAAAAATAAAAATAGCGTCATAATGCCTACCAAATAATTGAATTCCTATAAGAGGCTGCCGGTACCATTGTTCTTGATATTCAAAAATTTTATTCAGGTAAGGGTTAAACTCGAACAAAGGTTTCGAGACCCTATTCACAATCAGATCAATCTTCACCTCCGGAAATGTCTTCTTCAAGGCCCTGATGCCCGGAGTTCCCCAAAGGCAATCTCCCATTCCGGTAGAGCTAACTATAAGAACTTTATTCATAATTTAATTTTGCGGTGTTGTTTTTGGAATTTTATTGGAGGTAAATAGTGCTTAAATAGTAATAATTTTTCGTTTTGAGAATGCTGGAGAAAATTATATGGATCGCATCCATTTTCGAAGTTGGGACTTTTGGGTTAAAACCCTATCCTATAGATCGATCAGGGGCAATGCAAACCCAGGATTTTCAGGGTTTCTGGAATACATCGCCTGAGCATGTTTTGTGGCAGGGTAGATTATTTATTGTTGCTTTGCAAGCTTTCGGAATGCTAGAAATTTGATTATCCTTTTAGTATTCCTATTCAATATCCGATTACTGTATGAATATTGATTTATGTTTAACTGTATTTATATGGAAAGGAAAACTCCTTGTGAACAGCTTATTTTCAGGAACCTGAGTAATGTGATAGGCTTAGACTTTTCCAGTACCAAAAATCCTATTATCCTTGAACACCTTAGGTTAAAAAGGGGAAATTATAGTTTCATGTTTATGATGAACTAATTTTTCGCCAACTCAAAAACCAGAAGAGGGGTCATGAGAAAAGTTGCTTTGACACTCAATGTTAGAGATAAAATTATTCTACGTTTGAAGATTGAAGCTATTAGTCGGAATACTATAAAAATCCGGGACGCTCTTTCAATAGCCTGTATTCCTGTGGTGGGCCGGATTATGCATTACGGTTCACCAGAACCCTGAATAGGTGCACATCAAACGCAATGTGGTTGTGATTGTGACTGATGGTATGGCGATCAATTCCTTGAAGTTTCTGGGAAAAATACTGAAGATATCAAGGTTGTTGTTATAGGTGCCGGGGCATTTGGCCTAGTGTGTTGGTGCCAGAGTAGTGGATAGTGGTTCAATTGTGATGTGGTAGGTTGCCCGGGGTACCAATGTGGCGCGTAGCAGATGTAGAAATAAGTTTAAATAGTAATTGCCTTTTTAAAGTCTTACGTTCTTCTTGTCTTTAATGCTTCGGGTATGAAAACAGTTCTCAGTTGGTGCTTTAAAAATATTACTTCGCGTTACCCCGGGACATTGCTAATTCTGGCAATTATTTTAAGCGGGATATCCATTTATTTGGCGAGCGGTTTAAACTTCAAGCCAAGGATGGATAACCTTTTACCTCAGGATTTACCCCTAATAATAGAATTTAATGAGGTTGTCGCCAAAACTGGAGGATCGGGTCCTTTAGTGGTTGTCTTGGAAAATTTAAATCCCCTCCAGGCGCCCCAAATTATAGATAAGCTTGCGCGAATTTTGGAGGAAGTACCCGGCACCCATTTTGTAGATTCAAAAATACCCGAAGAGTTTTTAGCGAACCGTCAGCTCCTGTTAATTCCCAGACAAGATTTGCTTCAACTGGAATCCTCTGGGGGATTTTTTGGAGAGGATAAACTGTTTAATCCCATAAAGCTTGAAGAGCTTGCTGACCGATATCAAATTTTTGAAAATATTAATCCATATCATAAGGGAAAGCGAAAGAAGTATTATTATATTTTTGTTAAACCATATGGCACGGTTACCGATACAGACTTTACGGAGCGATTTGTTCAGTCTATTCAAAAAGCTATTGACCAGTCAAGGCTCGAAAAGGATATACCTGGACTCGTCGTCAACCTAACCGGTTCACTGATTGTTCGGTTGGAAGAAAATCAGATAATCCAAAACGATCTTAAGAAGTCAGCGGTATTCGCGGCCTTGATGGCAAGTTGTATTATCCTGATCTATACTCGGTCCTGGTTTTCAATACCCTTTATCATATTTCCGCTGTTGCTTTCGTTGACATATACATTTGCTTTAACCCGCTTGTTAATTGGGCATCTGAATGTGATTTCCGGTTTTCTAGTAGCCATCTTAATGGGATTGGGGGTCGATTATGGTGTTCATCTTTATATCCGTTTTAAGCAAGAACTTCTGAAAGGGAAAACTATCACTGAGGCAACGGAACTCGTCGTTACCCAAGTGGGGCGGTCGGGCCTCATAGCAATGCTAACTACGACAAGTGTTTTTTCAATCTTAAGTTTCTCAGATTTTCAAGGGTTTTCAGAATTTGGAAAAATTGCAATGCTGGGTATTGTTTGTTCTTTTTTGAGCTACTATTTTATATTTCCTGCACAAGTATTGTTTTATGACAAAATTCATTGGTTGAGAAAACCTCAACCAAGATTGTTCATCCTTAAAATTTCTAATCTGTATTCTGCCACACCTTTTTTTCTTTCAGCCATGTTTTTAGTGGTAATGGTATTGAGTTTATTTCTTCTTCCGGCGCTTAGTTTTGAGTACGATTTTCAGAAACTTAAGGGGGAGTCCCCAGCCAGTGATTATGAGACCGTAACCACGGATGATTTTGGTTTTGCTTTTTCCCCGACCTTGATTCTGACACCTGAAAAGACAAACCTTGCTGACATTCATTCGGCTTTGCAGGAAATCAAAAATAAAAACGGGGACCAGACTATCATAGGATCCCATTATTCTTTAAACACTTTCAGCCAAAACGAATACGAGACAAAGAAGGATGTAATAATCCGGATTCGAGATATATTTTATGATAATGCGGATATAATTAAATTTTCACTAGGTAATGACCGATATGAAAACTTTGAAAAATTGGTCAATGCTGAACCCTTTGATGAAGCTAGAATACCTTCGAATTTGATGAAACAATTGCGTGCTGGCGAAGATTATTTGGTGTTTTTATTTTCTCCAGCAGATAAAAATTTTTTTCGTGTTGAAAATGTTTTTCAATTGGATGAGGAGGTCGCAGAACTGAAGCAAATGATGGAGGAGAAAAATATCAAGATCTCTGTTTTAAATGAAAACCTGATTGCGGCCGAAATTATGGATTGGGTTAAACAAAAAGGTCCAATGGCGATGGGTATTGCTCTTACCATAGTTTTTCTCATTCTTGTGATGGACCTTTGGAGTATTTCTTTGGCTGTTATTACCTTTTTACCTCTTTTGACTGGCTTGGCTTTGACAGGAGCACTCATGTCGGTTTTTAATATTAAACTAAATTTTATAAATATTATTATGCTTCCCTCAATCGTGGGAATCATGATCGACCATTGCATTTATCTCAGTCATCATATCCTTGATTATTCGAAAGGCGCTTTTATCAAGTCCCTTCAGGAGGCAGGGAGCGCTATAATTTTATCGGCTCTGACTACCTTGGCGGGCTATATGAGTTTAATGCTAGCTCATCATGATGGAATCAAATCTATTGCTTCTGTGATGGGCTTGGGGATTGTAACCTGCACACTGTGTGCCCTGTTTATGATTCCTGCTTTATTTGAGTCGAGAAAGCATAAGCTGCCATTTACCTGAAGAGATTCGGAATCTAGGGTCAAATGATCCATTATTAAATTGATGAAGGAAATAATCAATGAGGAGTGAATGATACACGTCGCGTTAATTGTGATTTTTGGGATTTCAGTCGGTTGCTCCGAAGATTGGAAGTCGGAGGATTTTATACATGAGAAGGGCGGTAAAGGAAAGCAGGAGTTCCTGATGGACTCACAGAAGTGTGTAGCAAATAAAGGTAAGTTCAGTCATTTAATCCAGGGGCGAGAATTAGGGTTTGACGGGGAGCATACGGGATATCTGGGTTGTATGAAACTGCAAGGCTGGAGCAAAAAGGAAACCTTCTGAATACAGTTGCTTGACTAAGGTCTTTTGTCCCATGTTCTTAGAATGATGGCAGAAGGTTGGTGGATGAGGTGGCACATTTTGCATGATAGTTTGGAAATGTACTCAATATTTTTTTAAATATTTTTGCATCAGGTTCTCCAGAAGCGAAAATTTGCTTGATCTTTTGAAGTGCATCTATCATATCGTTTCCCACAAAAAAGTCTTTTATGGTTGTTGAGTTTTTGGTCCATTCTGTGACATGGCACTTCGAACAGACGGATCTCAAACCTTTTAGCCTATTGGAAAACACATCAATGGCTTTCCAGGACTCGTTATATTTTTGTTGATCAAAGTATATCGAAATATTTCTGAAGGATGTTGAAAGTCTATTCATGAACTGGTCATAATTTACTTCTTTTTCATCAATGGGATCCAGAACTTTTATGGTTTTTGTTGAAGGCCAATGATAACGGGTCCAAACGCTGATGTTATTTTTCTGATGGCATTGGGAACAACTTTTTTCTATCTCGGTATAGTGTTGGATTGATAGTTCAATGTTTTTTGATTGAACGCTTGCAATAAAACTTTCGGAGGCTTTGAAGTCAAACAGGTCTTTCCATTCTGGAACCATTTCTGAGGCTTTTCGATAGGCTGAACCAAAGTCTTTTGCGCTTTGCAGGGCCTTTTCCCAGTCTCCCCGATCTATATCAATAAATATTGCCCCAAAGGTTTTGTTGATTTGATGCATCTGCTTTATCCATTCAGAGGTTTCCCCTCGTTTTGCGTAGAATTTGTCTAGAGATGGGGGAGGGGGTTGAATAGATAAGTTGGCCGAAAATGCGATGCAAGGGAGGAACAATAAAATGAAACCTGCGACTAATGGAAATTTAGGTTTCATTTTGCGATGGGGTGCGCCTATGTTAATAGGCTGTAATTAATCATATTTGATACGGTAATAATAATTTTCCAATTGAAAAGGGCTCCCGGTTCTGACAACTCCACAAAATCTACGGGCCACATCCGTTCCCAAATTTTTTAACACCTTTTCTTCTAACTCCTGATAGGAAATATCTTCCCAGAAAGAAAAATCCGTAGATCGCTCCAGAGGGAACCTAGAAATATCTTCCATTTCTACGTTATGATTATCTTTCATGGTTAACAAGTATTTTCTCAGCAATTTAAATGAATGTTCCTATTATATTTCAAGTAAACAATTTTTCATAGTTGTTATCCACTTCGGGCTCTGTTATTTTCGCAGGGTCCTCATAATATCGTCTTGGTTTTATTATGCTATTAGTAATTGATGTCGGAAATTCCAATAATGTGGTCGGTTTGTTTTCCAAGAAAGAACTTATTTCTCATTGGAGAATTCGAACGGAATGGAATCGTACTGCCGATGAGTACTGGGTTTTGTTCAAGGAATTTATCTTGTCTAGTAATGTAGGGATAGAAAAAATTGATGACATTATCATTTCCTGTGTTGTGCCATCGCTTATTCCCACTCTGCAAGAAATGGCGAGGAAATATTTTTCTAATGAGCCTCTGATTGTGGGGCCGGGAATAAAAACCGGAATATCCATCCTTTATCACAACCCGACTGAGGTGGGTGCCGACCGAATTGTAAATTCGGTGGCGGCATTCGAGAAATATGGTGGTCCTTTGATTATTGTAGACTTTGGAACTGCTACGACTTTCGACGTGGTATCCAAAAAAGGGGAATACCTTGGTGGGGTTATTTTCCCAGGTATCCAGATCTCACTCGAAGCTCTTTTTAAAAACACCGCCAAATTGCCTCGAATCGATATGTTGGTGCCAGAAAAGGTGATTGGGAAATCAACGGTAGATAGTATCCGCTCCGGTGCTGTTCATGGTTTTACAGGAATGATTGAAAACGTGGTTCATCAAATAAAAGAAGAACTGGGGAAAAATGCGCATGTGGTGGCTACAGGAGGGATTGTTGATTGGGTCGCCTCAAAAACATCCGCGATTGATACGCTGGATCCCTTTTTAACTCTGAATGGGTTGAGAATTATTTATGATAAAAATCATCCTGAAAATTCGAAGTAGAAAGCACAAAATACCCAGCCTATTCCATATCTTAGATTTACAGCAAGAGGAGGAAACTGAAATCTCGAAAATCTGAAATAGACTGGGTTAATCGACGTTGTTTTTCTCTAAATCTTTATTGCTTGTGAGTTCTTTCGAATAAACAGGCGCACCATTCGGGGGTCATCTTTAATATCCGATATCTTATATCCTTGATTTTTAGCCCATCTTGATATGGCGTCCGTAATATTTCTTCTTTTATCAATTATGACTTCTAAAATACCATTTTTTTTAATGTGGACGAATTCTTCCGATGCCAATTGCATTGCGCTGAAAAATGAAAGCCCACGTATATCGATTGTTTTAAACATTTCCATTCTATATCCCTTCACTTTTAGCTAGGGCTAATGTATTTAGATAGCCCTTAATCATTTCTTGTTCATTGTAGAGATTCAACATTAAAGGCCTGTTAAAGGGGGATTAACATTTTTTAATCCTTTCGAGGACTTTTCTCTTAAAGGTGCGATCAGGAACTTTCCGGTCAAGTATAAAATAGATTGAAATATTGGGCCTTATGTGGGTAAAGATGCTTCCGAGCTTAATCCGCAAACTCTCTAAAAGGAAAGTGGGACAGTCTAAGATATTTTCAGGCCATTTTTCATTTAGCCTCCGAAGGACAAACTGTTAATATGAGAAGCTTTTCCCGTCTAATCTGGGAGGTGTTTTTTATGAAAGTATTAAGGAGAAATGAAGAGAACAGCTCTACCATTGAGGAGAAAATAGCGAAATGGACAGAATTACTGGAGCCTCTTCTAGCGGAAGATTCTGGTTCGCTCAAACTCTCGGGAAAATATATTTATAACGAAGACATACAAATCATTTGTAATTATGAAGGAATGAAAACGGTCCGGGTTCTCGATCTCACTGATAATCAAATCAGTGACGAGGCATTACCTGTGCTTTTTGAGTCGAAAAACCTTGCGGAACTCGAAGAACTTTATTTGGGAATTAATTTCCTTACCGGGCAAGGGATTACGGATATCGCCGGCTCTGATCAGATCAGGATGAAAAACTTGAAAATTCTAGTTGTTTCCGATAACCGCCTTGCCGATTCCTCGGTGGCAGATTTCATGCATTCAGCCAATTTTCCAAACTTGGAATCTTTGGATGTGGGGTGGAGTGGGGTCGGCAATGAAACGGCTAAGGCTCTAAAGGAGACCACTTCCTTTCCCAGTTTGAAGAAACTTGAAATGGAGCGCTGTTATTTTGACCTTGAATCTCTCAAGGAAATGGTTCAGGGGAGTCTTATGGATCAATTGCAGGAACTAAATATTACAGCGAATAAATTGAAGGATGAAGGTGTGATGGTGATTGCCTTGGCTCCAAAATGGAAGGCTCTCAAAGTATTGAAACTTTCACAAAATATGTTTAACGATGAAGGCGCAAAAGCCCTGGGCGAATCTGAATCGCTGGCTGGGTTGACAGAACTTTATGCAGGAAGAAACTATTTTGGCAATGAGGGAGCGCAAGCGATCCATGAAAGCAAAGTTCTGACAAACCTGAAAACTCTGGTTCTGAAGGAAGGCGTGGAGCAAGATCCCGGGTTGGTCAACTACTCCCGACCGGAACTACTTCGTCCTGATGACCCCAATTCAATTTAGAAGGGACACTTTCCAGCTCAAAGTATAGAATGTCAATTAGAATACTTTTAGTTTTTCCAGCTTGGTGAGTTTGGTGGAGTTTTTTAAGGCCGCTTTTGCTTCATCTGATTTAACTCGGTTGCCCCCCAAGTGCAGATAGGTCAGGGTGCTGAGATTATCTGAATTGGCGATGGCTAATGCACCTTCATCACCGACCCGGTTATCTACCAGATTCAGGTAGGCCACTTTTGTCAATACAGAAGATTGGGCCAGAGCTTTGGCTCCCTCAGCGGTAATGTTATTGCATTCCAGGTTGAGGGTCACCAACTCTGAAAAAACTTCAGATTCGGCGATGATTTTTGCGCCTTCATCTCCTAGGTTATTAGAACCCATATGAAGGTCCTTGATTTTAGGTAGAAATGGGGACGCAGCGAGAATTTTTATCCCCTCTGGTCCGATATGATTATGGGTTAGGATTATGCTGGAGATGGTTTTGATGAAATGTAAGTTGGCTATCATTGTAGCCAGATTGGGGCCGTGATTCTCCTCGATTTTTCCGGTTTTAGAAAACAGGTAGGCATCCTGAATCTTAAGAACTTTTTTATCCTTAATACTTTCAAAAAGAATTTTTTCTTTTGGTGAAAGATCCTTTCCCTCACCACCATAGTTTTCACCGTCGTTGCACAGCTCTTCCCAGTTTTTAAGTTTTTCTTCCATATTGCTTAGCGGGATAACCTCTTATGTTTTGCACAACCCATCTGGTTCCCCATGTCACAGGCTTTCAAAAAATATTGTAGAGATTTCTTCTGGCGTCCTTCTTTGAAATTCAGGCTGCCCATGTTAAAGCAAGAGGGATCTTCGCCAGCATCACAGGCTTTATTAAACATTTTTCGCGCTTGTTTAAATTCTTTGCTGTAAGGCGTTCCTTTCAGCATCAGAAGAACACCGCCATTGGTGCATGCCGTCATATAGTCACCCTCACAGGCCCTGATGTAAAATTTTAAGGCTGTCTTTTTATCTCGCTCTACTATTCGATAGCGTTCTCCCATTCGAAAACACGCTGATGAATTACCTTCTTCGCATAAGGCCCTTTTCTTCGCAGTCAATGAGTCATCGTCGGCCAAAGCTCCGGGCACCTGTATTAAAATGCTCGCAGCAAACAGAGTAAATACAATGTATTTTTTAATCATTTGGCCACTCCCCCCTTAATAAGGTTAGTCAATAAAGACGGAATCGTGATATTCCACCTCCCCTTGAACTTTGAGTATATCATAGGGGCATATTATGAGGAAAAAATGATAAACGTGACTTTCTGGACTTAAAAAGGTTTCGTTTGCATCGTCAGTAACATTCCTTTACTCTTTTTGAATTGAAAAAATGACGCAGATATAAGAAACCGAGTAATGTCCCACAGTTGATTTAACCACACAGGAAATAAGTCATTGAATATTGTAATGCTGGGTTATAGAGGAACTGGGAAATCAGTGATTTCAAAAATCCTTTCTAAAGAATTGCGTAGAAAATTATTTAGTATTGATAACCTGATTGTCCAAGCAGCAGGAAAACCTATTCCTGAACTTGTGGCGCAAGAGGGCTGGTTGGGTTTTCGTAAACTTGAATCTGATATTGTTATTCAGGTTGCCGGGAAGGCCAGAAGCAGTATCATTGACTGTGGTGGCGGAGTGGTCCTAGATGAAAAAAACATAGATATTCTGAAAAAAGGGGGTAAATGTGTCCTTCTTACAGCGAGTCTCGCTACCATCATCCGAAGAATAAAAAAAGATCCCAATCGGCCGACTCTGGAAGAAGAGCTTAGTTTTGAGGAAGAACAAAAAAAGATTCTTACAGACAGACATGAAAAATACCAATCTTGCGCAGATTTCATTTGCGATACTACTACCCGAAAACCTAGAGCAACGGCTCATGAAATTATTACTTTTTATAAAAGGCAGGGGTGGCTCCAATGATGAGTCCTCTTTTTGAAAGTTTGATTAAAAACAGCCTGACAATTCTGGCTGATGAACCGGATGATTCTACGGCCATGGTCTGGAGCGAGGCAGAAGCTTATGCCGAGATTGAAAGCAGCGAAAAGGCTATTTATAAGCTTGATATTATAGATAAAGAAGTCCTTTTAGAAGATGTTGAGGATCTGTTGACTTTTGACTCGATCCATAAAGTTAAAGAGTTGTGGCTGGATAAAAATGAATTTGGAAATGAAGGGGTGGAGGTGCTGGCACAAACATCTCTGTTAAAGCAATTGTTGGTTCTTTCGTTGGCCTACAATAAGTTGACGAACTATTCTGTTCAATCTTTAGCCGCCTCCCCATTTCTGGGCCAGCTGCAAAAACTTTTTCTTCAGGGTAATCAGATTGGTCTTGAAGGATTGAAAGCCTTGACGGAATCCCTCACACTTTCTAACCTGCAGACGCTTTACCTTAATCTCAATCCGATAGGACCTGCAGGCGCACAGATCCTTGCCGGGGAATCCCAAATAAGAAACCTTAAGGAGCTTTATTTGCAAAAGACAAGATTGGGATTAGAAGGCCTGCGGGCATTATGCGAATCTGACAATTTCCAGGACCTGACTCTTTTGTCCTTAGCGGGTAACGGATTAGTAGACAGTGCTGTGGAATTACTTTGTCGGTCCAAGGCTTTCCCTAGTTTGATCACTCTGGACTTGTACCACAACCGGATCAGTGATCATGCTGTCGATCAACTTCACTCTGCACCTAATCTGAAAAGTGTACGAGCCTTTCAGGTCGATTGGAGAGGATGACACGAATTTGAAATGCCACAAAAACTTCCGAGTAGAAAATTAATATTGCAGCATTTTGATAAGAGGGACTCGGTGATGGCGAGTGTTATCCGCCAGGCAGGTGCTTTCAAATTGGGTAGTAATAAGAATTATTTTTTGGTTTTGTGCAAAGCTATCATTGGTCAGCAAATTTCAATCAAAGCCGCGGAATCTATTTCGCACCGTTTTGAAAGCCTTTTTTCAGGTGCCCGGGCTACACCCAAAAGGGTGCAGGATCTGTCGGAAAAACAATTGCAGGAGATTGGACTGTCCAGACAAAAAGTGAAGTATATAAAAGACCTCAGCGAAAAGTTTCTTGATGGAACGATTCGTCCGCACCGAATGGCTCATATGGAAAACAAAGAAATCATTCAACAATTGACGAACGTGTATGGGATTGGACCGTGGACAGCGGAGATGTTTCTGATCTTTTCCCTGAATAGGTTGGATGTTTTGCCGGTTGGGGATCTGGGGCTTAAGGCCGGTTTGAAACAGATCTATAATATGAGGGATTTGCCCTCCCCTGAAAAGATGCGTGTTTTGGGAAGAAAATGGCATCCTTTCGAAACTATAGGGACCTGGTACGCCTGGCGTCTGTTGGATGAGGAAGTTGTATCTTATTAGTAAAATTGCAGGGGAGGGGAAGATATGGATTTTATTGATGGGAAGATAGAAGAATATGCTTACCAACACACTAGTGAAGAGGGGGAGTTGCTAAGAAGGCTTGAAGATGAAACTTACGAGACACTGGAAATTCCTCAGATGACGACTGGCAGGGTAGAGGCTAGGTTGTTAAAACTTCTTGCTCGTTTGCTTGGGGCTCGACGCATTCTCGAAATAGGAACTTTCGGAGGATACAGTGCTTTATCAATGGCAGAAGCTTTACCCGAAGAAGGCAGTTTAGTGACTTGTGAGCTGGACCCCGTGGCGATTGCTTTTGCTAGGGAATATTTTTCCCAAAGTCCACATGGGAAAAAAATAACCCTGTTGGAAGGCACTGCGCTGGATTCCATTAGTACTTTGGCCGGGCCTTTTGATATGGCTTTTATCGACGCAGATAAAGAGAACTACAGTAACTACTATGAAGCCATTCTCCCTTTGATCCGCCCTGGAGGGCTGATTGCTGTGGATAATGTCCTGTGGAGCGGACGGGTGCTTAATCCTAAGGATGATTCAGATAAAGCGATCCATCAGTTCAATGAACGGGTTATGCAGGACCATCGGGTAGAATCGGTTCTGCTGACAGTGCGGGATGGTTTGAATTGTATTATCAAAAACTCAAACTAGCCTTTGTTGTATTCCCTCTTAGGTAAGGTTGAACCTCGGCAAGGGGTGTGTTAGTTTGTGAAAAATTAAGGACGGTGCATAAACACTGTTGATTAGCGGGTTAACCTATAACACTTTTTATAATATTTTTTATGGCAGAAACTTTAGGCAGTTTGGTTGATAAAATTTCAATAAAGAACTTGCGAATCTGGCATTTGGATGAGGCGGTTGAAAACAAGGAAACTTCTGCACCAGAACGGGAAGAACTCAAAGCTAAAAGGGATCTTGCGGTTAAGCAGAGAAAGGGTCTGGTGGATGAAATTGATGGTTTTTTGGGTGCGGCCATGAGAGGGGAAGTCCAGATTTGTGATGAAAAAATCAAGATGTATACGAATACCAACGTCTCGTCTTCAGGGGGGATCAAGGATTTAGGCGAAGCGGTAAGTGAACTGGCGCTCCGAAATATTAAACTTTGGCATTTGGAAGATGAGGTTCGTAGGACTGATTTGCCGGATTCTGCGATTGTCCAAACCAAGAGAAAAATTGACACGACCAATCAAGAGCGGAATAACCTTATGGATAAGGTCGATGAGATATTGTTACATTGCTCTGGAGATGAACAGTAAACGCAGGGTTATAGATAGGTGTCAAGCAGGTCTTTCCTTTTTTGATCATACTCATTATCATCGATCAAGTTTTTTTCATGTAGGCTTCTCAAAAACTCGAGTTTCTCTTCCAGAGCCGGGCCGACACTTTTAGCGGGAGTGGTTTCTCTAATATTAGAGGACCTTTGGGTTTTCGCTTTTCTTCTGGAATGGTTTGATTTTTGGCTTTCCTGTCTAATATTTTTTTTGCTGAAAGAGGAAGGTTGTAATTTTGAAAAAATCCAGTTTTCCTGAGCTTGGTCCCCTAGGATTTTGCTGACAGCTTTATATTTTTGGCCTGACTGAAGCACCATTCTCCAATTGGTATTCCAGCCTCCATTATACGACCGCCTAGAAAACCCCAACCCTTTTATGGAATCAAATCGCCAATGAATGTGATCTTTACTGGCGAATACATTCCCCGATGTGGTCCCTTTGGATGTTTCCAGTTCATAATAAATGATCTTATGGCTTGGGACACGCTGAATAGCTTTCGAGAGCAAGCGCCCGATTTGATCTATATCACGGGGGAGAAAAACGGATTTTTTCTTGCCAAAAAGAGATAGTTCTTCGTATACCAAGGCTTTTAATTGATACCGAATATCCTTCTCGGACAATTTAATGGGATGGTTAAGATGCATTCTGTTGATGGCTGCTCCGGCATCAACCTTATCCCTGTAGGAGAGTACGAAACCTTTAGTCTTGAGTTGTTTCTCTTGAGTTGAGGCGCAACCCGAAATGAAACCGGGGACCAAAGCCGCGATTAAGATAAAAATAATGAAAGCAAAATATCGTTGATGTCTCATGAGCGCTAATCAAAAATCTTGTGGTTCAATAGGGTTTTTGTGCCAGAAGCGAAGCGAAGGCTCTGGGGTCTTCATCCACTTCTCGGTATCTTAAAACACGAAAATCACTAAAAGTGCGCAACAATTCATTAACCTCTAAAACCCACTCCTTTTTAAAGGTGCTGTATTTCAAGTAGTCCATAGTGAAGGTTTCGTAAACAAGCAAGCCGCCAGGTTTAATTGTTTTCCGGATTCCTGAAAACAGATTGCGGTCGAGGAAATTGAAACACATAACCAGATCGTATTCATTCTCTGGAAGAGAGTTCTTATTTAGATCGGCGAGAAGAGTTGTAATCGTAGTGTTTTTTTCCTTCGCAAGGGCCTCAGCCTTCTGTAATCCATTTTCTGAAATATCCATGCAAGTAACCTGGTAACCTCTGCCGGCAGCATAAACCGAATTCCTTCCCTCTCCGCCTGCTAAATCCAACGCTTTTCCACTGGAACTGAGGAGATCTACATTGTCTTCTAACCAACCACTGGGCCCCTTGCCGTTCACATATTCTTGACTATCATATTTCCTGTTCCACTTTTCTTTATCTTTCAATGACATATGGGTTTCCAAAGGGCTGGGTTTGGGCCGAGATTTAGTGTATAGTTACGAAAAGGTTACGCAGTCAAAGCTTACAGGATATATTCCTTTGTGTCGATGGGCGTTTCCTTGACAAGAGAATAATTTTTGCATATTATGTATGTTTTATCCAACCTTGAGATGTATGGGGTGTTCCCGCAAGAGAAACCCCACCGATTGATATTTAGGAGTTACAAAAAATGATTGCAGTGGTTAAGACGGGCGGCAAACAGTACAAGGTGTCAGAAGGTGATGTCATTCAAGTAGAAAAGCTGGATGGCAATGTTGGGGAGACCGTAAAATTGGAGAGTGTTCTTCTTTGCGGAGAAGGGGATTCCATCAAAATAGGCACACCGTTTTTAGAAAGTTGCTCAGTAACATGCGAAGTGACTGAACAATTGAGAGGTAAAAAAATTATTGTGTTTAAGAAACATCGAAGAAAAAATTATAGGCGTAAGAATGGTCACCGCCAATCTTTGACACGCTTAAAAATTACCGGAATTACGGCTCCATAATCAGAGGAAATAATGGCACATAAAAAAGGACAAGGTAGTACTTCAAATGGTCGCGACAGCCGGGGACAAAGATTAGGTGTAAAACGGTTCGGAGGTCAGGAGGTTAAAGCAGGAGAGATACTGGTTCGCCAGCGGGGTACCCACTTTCATCCCGGAATCAATGTGGGATTGGGAAGTGATTATACGATTTTTTCCAAAATTCACGGTGTAGTTAAATTTGAACATCGGGATCGTAAAACGCAAAAAATTAGTGTCTACCCGCAAAATTAAATCGTTTCAATTCCCGCCGGTTTTCCCCTTTCACGGGATTCTCGAAAAAATTACAGAACCAACCATTAAAAAGCCCTTAAAGTGAGGGCTTGTTGCCATGTTTATTGATCAGGTAACCATAACCGTGGAAGCGGGAAATGGTGGAGACGGTTGTTGTAGCTTCCGAAGGGAAAAACATATTCCCTTGGGTGGGCCGGATGGTGGCGATGGTGGCAAAGGAGGAAATGTCGTGCTTGAAGCAGACTCTAACCTCACCACCCTTATTGACTTACGCTACCAAAAGATATATCAGGCTGAAAACGGAAAATCGGGCCGAGGTCAACAGATGACCGGTAAAAGCGGGAAAAATCTAATCATCCGCCTCCCTCCGGGAACTTTAGTCAAGGATGTGGATTCGGGCGAACTGCTGGTGGATCTCAAAGAATCGGATCAACAATTCCTGAGCGCCAAAGGTGGCGATGGCGGACGAGGAAATTTGCGTTTCAAGTCTTCCACGCAACGTGCCCCGAAAAGAGTTGAACCCGGTTGGTCGGGCGAAAAAAGGACGCTTTTTCTCGAACTCAAACTTCTGGCTGATGTTGGTATTATTGGGTTTCCTAATGCTGGTAAGTCCACTCTCATTTCAAAGATATCCAACGCAAGGCCAAAGATAGCAGATTATCCATTTACTACCCTTGTGCCCAATTTAGGTGTAGTAAGGTTGGAAAAGGGGACCTCTTTTGTCGCGGCTGACATCCCAGGGATAATTGAAGGGGCACATGAAGGAAAAGGTCTTGGACATCAATTTTTAAAACATATTGAACGTACCCGCTTACTGATACATTTAATAGATTTTTCAGATCCAGACCAGGAATCTATTTTGAGCCGTTATCATAAGCTTCAGGCGGAATTGAAAAAATTTAGTTCAGAGTTATTCCAAAAGCCACAAATTCTGGTGGCCACTAAGGCGGATGACCCTCAAGCAAAGAAAAATTTTCAGAACCTTTCCTCATCCATGGTCGAATTGAATCCGGTAGTTTTTTTAATTTCCTCTTTAACCGGCGAAGGAATTCAAGACCTGCTATGGAAAATCAAGGAGGGACTTTCCAGTGAGGGGCCTTCTGAGGAAGAGAAAATCATCATGCGGTTCAGATCGCTATAAGCTTAAAACTTGCTTTACTATTGGATTGCAAAATCTTGGAGCTTGATTTTTTCACTCCACCCACTAAACTAGGAAGACTGATATTAAATCTAGTTTGGAAACTCTGACAGAAACTTTAGAAATGCTAATAAAATAATATATTTATATGGCTAGGATGTTTCTTATGGAGAAAAACAGATATTTAATTCCCTGCAAGATACTTCTGCCGTTCAGTCTATTTAGTGTGAAATTGACAAGTATCCTATCACTCTAATATAATGATCTAGGAATATCAGAAACTCAGGGGATAGTATCTGCGGTTTTTCTACCTACTTCATTCGCACGTATTGCCTGCGATTTCACGTTAGTTTTATTTACGCTTAAAAGCTTTGAACCGTTAAAGCAATATGTCCTTTTACAAAGCGAAACAGATTGTAATCCCGCCTCTTTTGGTTTTGGCGATTATGGGGTTGTTTATAGGTGATTCGCCCCAATACGTTAGTGGGTTATCGCCATTCTTTTCTGCAGTAGGCCAGTTGGAGGAAGATGTCTTTCACAAGGCAAAAATTTTTCGTGTTGAAAATGAGTTGGCCTATGACAATCGCATCCGTGAAAAAATACGGCTTACTATAGCAAATTATAATACAGGCCTAGATGGGAGCCGGTCTGCAATGATTCCTGAATGGATTTTGGCTGAAAGCAAAAAATATGGATATGACCCACTTTTTCTTACGGCCTTGATCATTACCGAGAGCTCTTTTTATAACTGGGCGCTGTCAAATCGGGGTGCTTATGGCTTGATGCAGTTGAAAATGGTTACGGCTGCAGCGATGGCATCTGAAATCCATATGAAGTGGAAGGGAAAGCATACCCTGTACTCCCCCAGAGAAAATATAGCTTTAGGAGCCTATTACTTGAACAAACTTGTTACCCGTTTTGGTGATATGACTCTTGCTCTGGAAGCCTATAATCAGGGACCATCGCGGTTGAGTCGGTTTCTACGGAAGGGGTATCATCCTCAACGCTATTCAGGCAAAGTTCTGAAAAACTACCGAAAAATACGTTTCCAGCCTATCTAGGGCAAATTCAAACATAATATTTAGCAAAGTCTGCACTGAGCTGGCGTGGCCCCTTATGAATACTGAGCATTTCACACATTTTTTTAGAAATACCTTTTCTGAAAAAGTTTCTGGCTTTTTTATCCCGGGAGTTTTAGCGACCTTATTTTTTTCTTTCGGATGTTCCTCCGTTGAAGTTGAGAAAGCCTTTAAGGGCGACCTTCGTTCCGGAAAGGCCAATAAAATAATAGGCCAATACTGCCAAAGTTGTCATACTCACAAGGACTTTGATCCTCCCTTACATGTTTCCGAGATGAAGACCTTTTATAATCGTCGGGTTTTTAGAAGGGCCAGGGAATGCCGATCCTGCCACTATATTGAGAAAAACTGGATGACCAATCAACATGAGCGCAGAACCCGGATGCCTGAAGACGCGAACCGAGGAAAATTCAGGAAGTTTGAGAAAGAAGAAATGAGCCGTAAGCGCAAGGGTTGAGTGTCTTTCCACAAAAAAATCAATATTTCCTTTTTGAAAATCAAAACCATCCGATTAATATGTGTTAAGCGGGGTTGCTGTAAGTGAATACCATAAAATAATCTAAATGGTGGGAGCTTTTCAAAAGGCATTAAATGCGACATGGATGCTACAACAACCCAAAAGGGCGGGATTCACGGGCAAATAGTTAGGAATTTTTTGTAGCCTGAAAAAACGAGGGAGCAAAACCGCCTGCTTATTGCAGGCGGTTTTTATTTTTGATGATACTTTATAGGGATTTTTTCAACGTGGGAGCAGGTTTGAAACCAACTGTTTTACTGGCTTTAATTTTGATCTCTTCACCTGTCTGAGGGTTCCGTCCTTTTCTTGCTTTTCGGTTTCTCACAGTGAAAGTTCCAAAGCTAGGATAGGCAAACCGCTTTTCCTTTTTTATAGCCTTTGAGATTGCTTCAAAGGCACTGTCGATGACATCACCAGTCAAACGCTTGGTCAAGCCATCATTCTTACAACTTTTAATTACCGCGCCGATTAACTCGTCTTTAGTCAAGGTGTCTTCTCCTCTTTCGCCTATTAATAATTCTTGGACATTATAGGAGAAAAAGGTTAAATGTCAAATATAACTTGGGCGGGAACCCCTTATTTGACGGGAGGAGCTTAGGCTGTCTGCAATGAATAATGTGGTAAGGTAGATTTTTGAATTATTTAGATTTTGTTCCTTCTTTGTCTTGCTAAGGGTGAAAACGCATTATTTAATAAATGAGAGGCTCACGCTTGGTTTAAACTTCATTTATGACAAAGAGTTACGTTATTCTGAGGCGTGCCCGAATTTTGATGCAGAAATTTTGGGAAATTTTGAAGTATTTTTCACTGGGTATTGAGGGGATCAAGGTTGCTCAATTAATAGGCTTGAACCGCAATACAGTTAATAAGTATTTACTACTAATAAGAAAAAGAATTGCTGAAGAATGTGAAACGGAACCCCCATTTTCTAGAGCTATCGAAGTCGATGAGAGTTTTTTTGGAGCCCTGGGGGTGTTAGAGGGAAAAGAGGTCGCGGAGTCGTTGGCAAAACTATCGTCTT
>LWDU01037130.1_pt1 | contig 24102 bp, 22 predicted proteins | sample 727161 | NCBI WGS metagenome assembly LWDU01 (sample SAMN04566230, study PRJNA314399) | hydrothermal vent metagenome | isolation source: deep sea hydrothermal plume seawater | place: Mexico: Gulf of California, Guaymas Basin | collected 2004-07-11
TCTTGATCTCTTCATCGTAGATTCTCCTCCTAAATTACTATATTGGAAAATTCTACTTCTGAGCACCTTTATATTTAGGGAGGATTACCGTAGGAGGTCGAAAAAATCAAGTGAAAATCCTGGACAGAATCAGAAACATATCCCGGATTCAGAAGATGGAATCACAGGTCTAAGGGTATGGACGTACAATCTAATTTTCTGCTAGGATAGAGTTATTTTTAGGTCTTGTACATCCGATAATGAGAGAATTATGAACCGAAGCGAACAGATCAAGACACTACTTAGGGAGCGGATCCTCGTAATGGACGGGGCGATGGGGACGATGATTCAGGAAAAAGATCCCTCCGCCGCCGATTTTGGAGGGGACGCGCTGGAAGGGTGTAATGAGAATCTGAATATCACCCGACCAGACCTGATCCAATCGATTCATGAAACCTATTTTGCCGCCGGCGCGGATATTGTTGAGACCAACACCTTCGGCGGAATGGACATCGTCCTTGCCGAATACGATCTCCAGGAAAAGGTCTCGGAAATCAACCGGGCCGGGGCAAGATTGGCCCGGGCAGCGGCTGAAAAGTGTTCGACGCTCGAGAAGCCCCGCTTTGTCGCCGGATCTATGGGACCCACGACGAAGGCCATCACCGTCACCGGCGGGGTGACCTTCGACGAGTTAGTCGCGTCCTCCCGGCTTCAGTCCATCGCATTGATTGAAGGGGGCGTTGATCTCCTCCTTCTGGAGACGGCTCAGGACACCCTGAATCTGAAGGCCGCCGTCATCGGGCTCCTCCAGGCCGAGGCGGAAACAGAACGCGCCCTCCCGATCATGGTTTCGGCCACCATCGAACGGACCGGAACGATGCTGGCCGGTCAGGGGGTGGAATCCCTCTATACCTCTCTCGAACACCTCCCGCTCTTGTCCATCGGGCTGAACTGCGCGACCGGACCGGAATTCATGACCGACCACATCCGCTCCCTCGATGCCATGGCAAGCACCATGATCAGCATCTACCCGAATGCCGGTCTGCCGGATGAAGAGGGCCTCTATGAAGAAACGCCTGAATCACTGGCCTCTAAACTTCTCCGTTTTGTGGAAGCCGGCTGGGTCAACATCATCGGCGGCTGCTGCGGGACAACCCCGGCACACATTACGGCCATCGCTGAAATGGTAAAAGGTCAAAAACCGCGGCTTCCCAAAGAGACCCTGAAGACCGCCGTCTCCGGGATCGACTTTCTTCAGATCGAGGAGGAAAACCGGCCGATCATCGTCGGAGAACGGGCGAATGTCATCGGAAGCCGGAAATTCAAGAAAATGATTGTCGAGGAGAAATTTGAAGAAGGGGCCGAGATCGGACGGTCGCAGGTTAAGAATGGCGCGCAGGTCCTCGATGTCTGTATGGCAAACCCCGACCGGGAGGAGTTGAGTGACATCGATGCCTTCCTGAACTTTCTGACAAAAAAAATACGCGTTCCGATCATGATCGACTCGACTGATGATGAAGTGGCCGAGGCGGCCCTCAAGCTCTGCCAGGGAAAATGTATCATCAATTCGATTAATCTGGAAGAAGGAGAAGCACGCTTCGAGAAGGTGGTCCCTCTCCTTAAAAAGTATGGAGGGGCCGTGGTCGTCGGCTGTATTGATGAAGACCCCGATCAGGGCATGGGCGTCACCTGTGAGCGAAAGCTCGAGATTGCCTTACGGTCCTACAAACTTCTGGTCGAGAAATATCACATCGCGCCCCGCGATATCATCTTTGATCCCCTCGTCTTCCCGGTCGGAACCGGCGATGAAAACTATATCGGCTCTGCGCGGGAGACTATTGAGGGAATACGCGCCATCAAGGAGGCCCTTCCCGAGGTCAAGACCATCCTCGGCGTCAGCAATGTCTCCTTCGGCCTTCCGCCCGCGGGCCGAGAGGTCCTCAATTCGGTCTTTCTCTATCACACGGTTCGGGCCGGCCTGGATTACGCCATCGTCAATTCCGAAAAACTGGAGCGTTATCCCTCTATCCCCGAGAAAGAGCGTCTGCTTTCCGAAGATCTCCTTTTCTGGAGAGGCGAAGATCCGATCGCGCGCTTTGCCGTTCACTTCAGGGACAAAAAGGTAAGCACCGGGAAGGAAAAAAAAGTCCGTCTCCCCTTGGATGAACGCCTGGCACAGTACATTATTGAGGGGACAAAAGATGGACTGACTGCCGACATCGACCTGAAGCTGAAGGAAAACAAGCCGCTTGATATTATCAATGGACCCTTGATGACGGGCATGGACGAGGTCGGACGGCTCTTCAACCTCAACGAACTGATCGTCGCCGAGGTTCTCCAGTCGGCCGAGGCCATGAAGGCCGCAGTTCGGCATCTGGAACCCTCCATTGACAAGAATGATGCCGCCAGCCGCGGAAAAATGGTACTGGCCACCGTCAAGGGAGATGTTCACGATATCGGGAAAAACCTGGTCGAGATCATTCTCGGCAACAACGGCTACGAGATTGTTAATCTCGGAATAAAGGTTGCACCCAACGTCCTGATTGATGCGGTCCGGAAAGAAAATCCGGACATGATCGGCCTCTCCGGCCTCCTGGTCAAATCGGCCCAACAAATGACCATCACCGCACAGGATTTAAAAAATGCGGGGATCAAACTCCCGATTCTAGTCGGTGGCGCCGCGCTCACCCCACGCTTTACAGGGGCGAAGATCGCGCCTAAATATACCGGTCCGGTTCTCTACGCCAAGGATGCCATGGACGGGCTCAAGCTGGCCAACCTCTTGACCAATGCGGAGACCCGTCCAAAATTACTGGCCCGGCTCGAAACAGACCAGAGCGCGATACGCAAGAATGCTGAGGGAGCAAAGAAACGCCCCGCGCCTTCTCCTGAACGCGTGTTCCCCTCCTCGGTGCGTCACGGCCATGCCCTGCCGAAAGCGCCCGATTTCATCCACCATGTCATCAAGGAAGGCCCGCTTCGGGAGATCTTCGATTTTATTAACCCCGCGATGCTTTACGGGAAGCACCTTGGACTCAAGGGAAATATCAGCCGTCTTCTTGCTGAAAAAGATGAAAAGGCAGAAAAGTTATTTGCCACAGTTGAGGCGCTCAAGGAAGAAATTCTCTCCAAGAAATATTTTACCGCCAAGGGGGTCTATCGCTTCTTTCCCTGTAAATCAAAGGGGAACGACCTGATGCTCTATGAACCGTCCAATCCGGAGCGGCCCCTTGAGACCTTTCACTTCCTTCGCCAGCAGCATGGAGATCATCTCTGCCTCTCCGATTTCTGCCGGAGGTCCGATCACACGGAAATCGACACCATCGCCCTTTTTGTCGTCACTACGGGTCATGGGATCCACGCACTGTCTGAGTCCTGGAAGAATGAGGGAGACTACCTTCGGTCTCACCTGCTCCAGGCCATCGCGATAGAGGGGGCCGAGGGATTCGCTGAATGGCTCCACAGAAAGATCCGCTCCGATTGGGGAATCGGTGATCCTAACGGCATGACCATAGCCGATACCCTCAAAAATAAATACAGGGGCGTCCGGGTCAGTTTTGGCTACCCCGCCTGTCCCGACATGTCTGACCAACAAAAGCTCTTCCGCCTTTTGAATGTCACCGCCGAGATCGGGGTCGAGCTCACGGAAGGAGACATGATGGATCCGGAAGCGACCGTTTCGGCCCTGACCTTTCACCATCCGGATGCAAGATATTTTCGCGTTGACAAATAAAAACCCATACAGTAACTTGACGAGGGGGGAATGACCCAGGATTCAAGCTCCTCAAAAACACTAAACGAACGAAAAAAAAAGCTCCAGGACCACCTTTCCCGCCTGAACAAGTCCTTGCAACAAAGCCTGTCCTATGCCTTCGACCGTTATTACGAAACCGAGGTCCTGACTTATTTAAAGATCGAAGAAAAGATCGACCGTTTTGAAACCCTCTTTTTAAAGCTAAGCGATCAGATCAATGAAGCCGATAACATGGCCCTGTTGCGGCAATCAGCAGGACGCTTTGATTATCTTGCCGACCTCCTGGACGAGCTTGAAGCCGTTCTGTACCGGCGACCGCGCCGGAGACGGCGCGCTTCTTCCCGCCTGTCTGATTTCTTCAGCCGCTTTAGCCAGAAGACAGGAAACGGGTCATCCTCGTCTAAAGGAGAAATCTCTTCTCTGACAGAAGCCTATCAGGCCCTGGACCTGGAAGAGGGGGTCAGCATGTCCAGAGTCACTTCAGTCTTTCGCCGCCTGGCTAAAAAATACCATCCCGACGCCCACGGAGGGGACCGAAGTTCCGAAAGCAGCCTCCGGCGCGTGGTCGAGGCCTATCAGATGATCAAGGGGTCCCACACAGAGTAAAGGATGCCTTGCCCGACCTGCTCTGATACTTGACACAAAAATATGATTTAAGTAGGATGAAATCCACATGGAACAGGATTGGCTTAACTTGGAGGCGTTCTGGACTTACTGCCGGGGACATACGCGGGGACTTAAAATTGATCCCTCCCTTCGATTACTCCTCACCTCAAGCGGGACCGTCATCAGACATCTGAAGGCATTAACACTGAGGTCGGTCACCGTGGAGATAGAGTACCAAGGCGAAATCCTGATCAACGATGACCTTTCAGAAAAGATAGGAATTCCGAAAAGGGAGAAGGGATTTGAACGCCGGATCTGGCTGAGGAGCGGCGGCTCACTCGCGCCAAACGCCGATCCCTCGCAAAAAACAGATCGACGTGACTCTCCGGAAACAAGATTGCTTTTCGCTGTTTCAACATTTCCCATCTCTCGATTAAAACCGGAGTTCTACCAGGAGATGAGATCAGGAGAAAAACCGCTCGGCCAGATCATCGAAGAACGCTGTCTCGAGACATTTCGCGATCGCTTCGAGATCAGCCATCTTCCTTTTCCAGATACGGCGAAAGGGCTTGGGCTCTCACAGGACACCTTGTTTTGGGCAAGACGTTATCGTATTCGAATATCAGACCAAGCTTCAGCATTCATCTGCGAAGTCTTTTCTCCTCACTCCTCTTCCCTCTTGTCCTGAGTATTATCACCAGCGGCTGCATGTCAATCTCCGGAATAAAAATAGACCCCTCCGACCCTGACCGCACAGCGCCGGAGAATATGGCCTGGATCCCCTCCGGGACATTTGTAATGGGAACAGATGAAATAGATGTGAATCAGGATGCCATCCGGCTCGGGTTCCCCCGCCCCTGGTTTGAGAATGAACATCCCCGTCAAGAGATTGCCCTGGGAGGGTATTTTATTGACCTATATGAAGTCACACAAGACGAATACAGGCGATTTACGCTTGCCACCGGACATCCAGCACCAAGCCATTGGATCAACGGACAATATAAAACCGGAAAAGGAAATCATCCTGTGCGCTACGTCGATTGGTATGACGCCAATGATTATTGCCAATGGGCCGGGAAACATCTTCCTACGGAGGAAGAGTGGGAGAAGGCCGCTCGGGGAGCGGATGGACGACGATATCCCTGGGGGGATCAATTTGACCTTGAACGAGCCCACTTGGCGCCCGGCGCGGATATCCGGATCAATACGGCCCCTGCCGGAACATACAAAGAAGGCCTCAGCCCCTATGGAGTCGCTGACATGATCGGCAATGTCTGGGAGTGGACCGAAAGCTGGTATCTGCCTTATCCAGAGAGTCCCTACCGGGACAAAGACTTTGGGATGAAGTACCGCGTCGTTAAAGGCCTTTCCTTTCATTCATTAGGACACTACCAGGAGGGAGGCTACGAACAGGTCCTGAAGGTAACCGCCCGTGCCGCAACACGCTCATACGACCCGCCGACAGAGCGGCTGGAAGATCTCGGTTTTCGATGTGTCAAGAGGGGGGATTGATATTGTTCTCCCGACCCTTCAGGCATGCTGTGAATTTCACCAAGTCCTATTGGAAAAAGAGAAAAGACATCGCGCACCTAATGCGCTTGGAGAAGCAATACGGTACCCTCCTACTCCTGCTTCCCACCCTCTGGTCCCTCTTTGCTGCCTCAGAGGGAAGGCCGAGTTTGAAGCACCTCCTCATCTTTATCCTCGGCGCCTTCATGATGCGGAGCGCCGGCTGTGTCGCCAATGATATGGCCGATCAAAAACTCGATGCGCGAGTCGAACGGACAAAAAGTCGCCCTCTCGCGTCACGTCGCGTAACGATGAATGATGCAATTTCCACATTAGCCCTTCTCATCACCCTCTCGTTTCTCCTGGTCCTGATGCTCAACCCCTTCACGATCCTCCTCAGCTTTGCCGCCCTCTTTGTCGCCCTGCTCTACCCCTTTGCAAAGCGGGTCACCCATCTTCCACAGCTTGTTCTCGGAATCGCCTTTAGCTGGGGAATTATCATGGCATGGACCGCCGTGAGGAATGAACTTTCTGCAGCCCCTTTTTTTATCCTGCTGGCCAACCTGTTCTGGGCAACGGGATATGACACCATCTATGCCCTCATGGACCGCGATGATGATGTTCGCATCGGAATCAAATCAACGGCTGTTCTCTTTGGCAGACAATCCTGGTTTGCCGTCGGATTTTTTTTCGCCCTGGTCATTTTATTTTTGACCCTCAGCGGCCGACAAATGCAAATGACGCCGGTCTACTACCTCAGTCTGGGTGGGATCGGCCTCTTCTTTGCTTATCAAAGTCTACGACTCCGTAATTCACTCTCAAGAGCGACGCTCTTCTCCCTTTTCCGATCCCATGTCTGGGTGGGGCTGACCGTCTTGATCGGGATCGTGCTTAACTATCACCCATTAAACTAAAAGGAGTTTACATTGCCCTATCAAGACCTCCGCCAATTCATACAGCACCTCGAAGGGATCGGACAACTCGTTCGCATTAAAAAAGAGGTCGATACAAAACTCGAAATCACAGAGATATACAATCGCGTAATCAAAAAAGAGGGGCCCGCCCTCCTCTTTGAAAATGTCAAAGGACACCGCATGCCTGTGCTCATCAACCTCTACGGCACGATTGAACGGGTCGCGCTCGGATTAAACACAGATGAAGCGGGACTTTTTGAAGTTGGTGAGTTTCTGGCCTTTCTCCAACACCCCGAACCGCCGAAAGGCTTTATCGATGCGGTGAAACATCTCCCTTTTTATGCAAGGATCCTTCACCTTTCGCCCAAGAGCATCCGCCGGGCACCCTGCCAGGAGGTCGTTCTGAAAGGGGATCAGATCGACCTTGATCAATTTCCGATTCTCCACTGCTGGCCGGACGATGCCGCCCCCCAGATCACATGGCCGCTCGTCGTCACCCGCTCCCCTTCAGAAAATGATACGAAGTACAATATCGGGATTTACAGAATGCAGCAGATTGATAAAAAATCGACCATCATGCGCTGGCTCGAACATCGGGGCGGCGCAAAACACTGGCGGGAATGGATGGCCCAAGGAAAATCGATGCCTGTCGCCGTTGCCCTGGGCTGCGATCCGGCCATGACCATCGGAGCGGTCACCCCGGTCCCGGAACAAATTGGCGAATACCACTTTGCAGGACTTCTTCGGAAGAAACCGATCGACCTGGTTCGCTGCCTTACCGTCGATCTCGAAGTCCCCGCCACCAGCGAGATCATTATTGAGGGAGAAATTCACCCCGGCGAGATGGCCGCGGAAGGTCCGCACGGGGACCATACCGGTTTCTACAACGCCGTCGAGTCCTTCCCGATCTTTCGAATCAAGTGCATTACACATCGGCGGGACCCGATCTATCTCACGACCACAACCGGCCGTCCGCCACGCGAAGATGCCGTGGTTGGCCTGGCGCTCAACAAGATTTTCATGCCGCTTTTGAAGCAGCACTTCCCTGAAATTGGCGATTTCCACCTTCCGATGGAGGCCTGCTCCTATCGCATCGCCGTCATCTCCATGAAGAAGGAATTCCCGGGCCACGCCAAGCGGATCATCATGGGTATATGGGGATTTCTTAAACAATTTCTATATGTTAAGTACATTATCATTGTAGACCTTGATATCAACATTCGAAAGTGGGAGGATGTCGTCTGGGCGATTTCCACACAGGTTGATCCGGCGAGAGATACCTTCATTATCGAGAACACACCGATTGACTATCTCGACTTCGCGTCACCCGAACCGGGACTTGGCTCTAAGATGGGAATTGATGCAACAACAAAAATATATCCGGAAACAAAACGGGAATGGGGAAAGCTTATCAACATGGACGTTGATGTGGTTCAAAAGATCGATCAGATATGGGATGAATTGGGGATCGACCGATGAGATTAAAGAAAGTCGCCTTCTGGTCGATGATTCTCTTCTCCCTTTCCTGCTCTCTCTCGGTCCTAACCAATCTTATCCCGCAAGGCCTGACGGCTGCAACACAGGCGAGAGAAGACCACCGAATGGTCGGGGAGTGCCGCCATTGTCATGTGGACACATCGACTTTACTCACCGACACCTCCAGACCGGAGTGCCAGGAATGTCATGGGGGAAATCCGGAAATCCCACCTTATGTCCTCCCGGTCTCACAAGTCCCCGAAGAAAAAATCATCACACAGGACATGGTCCTGATTCCTGAAGGCCCTTTTATCATGGGGAGTCCGAGGCGTCCGGCGGCAGAGGGGGAGGGAAACGCCGATGAAGGCCCAGCCCATCCCGTTGAGGTCAAGGAATTTTACATGGATCTTTATGAAACGACCAACGCCCATTACCAGGATTTCATTCAGGCCGCCGGGGCTTCAACACCCCTCCTTTGGAGGCGGGGAAGCTATCCTCAGGGAAAGTCCAACCATCCGGTTGTTTATGTCAGCTGGCACGAAGCAGATTCCTTCTGTCGCTGGAAGGGAAAACGCCTTCCAACGGAAGAGGAGTGGGAGAAGGCGGCACGAGGAACCGATCAGCGGCATTTTCCCTGGGGGGTTCAGTTCGACGCCAATAAGGCAAACACCCCTCAACATTCGCTCTCAAGGGGAATTTCGGTATCGAAAGGGGGAACCATGCCGGTCGGGAGCTTTGAAGACGGAAAAAGTCCCTATGGCTTATACGATATGGCCGGAAACGTCTATGAGTGGACCAGCAGCTGGTACCTCCCCTACCCAGGAAATCGTGTCAACAATATCCACTATGGCAGAAGGAACAAGGTCCTCAGGGGAGGGTCCTGGTACAATTGCATGTCCTATGGCTGCGGCCTTTCCTCCCCCGTATACAACAGAAGCCGCTTCACCCCGGAGATCAAGAATAAAGGCTTCGGTTTCCGCTGTGCCCGCGACAAGCAAAACCAGAGTTAAGCAAGCAAAACCTAAAATCAAACAATCCCGGAGTGAAGAAGAACCCCTGGTAAGGAGGTAACACATGAAACAAACATTCAGATGGATTTCAGCAACGTCAGTCATCATTTCTTTTCTTATCGGAGGGTGCGTTACCAAGAGCCGCTTTGAATCTCAACTTGCGGAGACCCAATCCCTTTCGGAGCGCTTACAGAACCAGACCCGCAAGCGGGCCATGCTTGAAGAAGAACTCTCAAAGCTGAAAAGACAACTCAAGATAACAGAATCCAAGCTGTCGGATGCCAGACAAGCGGCTGCAGATCAAGAGACCATCCTGGGAAACCGCATTGGGGTTCTGGAAGAGCAATTAGCCCTTTCAAAAGAGATGGGGAGCAAGACGCAACAACAATTAAAAAACAAGATGATTAAGCTCAAAGGAGAGTACGAAACAGATCTCCAAAAAAAGAAGCAGGAAATTGCATCGCTTGAATCGGAACTGGCCGAACGGGTTCAGGCGCACCTTGCGCTCCAGGATCTTCTTTCAGAACGGGAAACAGAGTTGGTCAGCATTACCCGGATTCTCGACAAGGTCCGGGATCGATTTCAGGTCACACAGGAAGAAGCGGCCCAAAGAGAGCGGGAACACCAGGAGTCGAGCAAGGCACGTCGGGATCTCGTGAACAGGCTTCAGAAAGAGATCTCGGAAGGCAGTATCAAGATTTCTCAGATCAAGAACCGCCTCACTGTTGAAATCGTGGACAAGATCCTCTTTTCTTCCGGAAGCAGTGATGTGACCAATAAAGGAAAGGCCGTTCTTGCGAAGGTGAGTACCGTTTTAAAGGGCGTCAAAGAAAATGATATTCATATCGAAGGACATACCGACAATGTCCCGATCGGTCCGAGAATAAAAAAGAAATTTCCGACCAACTGGGAGCTCTCCACATCACGGGCAACCCATGTCGTTCGTTTTCTCGCAGAACAAGGGGTTGACCCAAACAACCTTATCGCAATCGGCCTGTCTCAGTATCGCCCTGTCGAATCAAATGACACGGATGAAGGAAAACAACGAAACAGGCGGATCGAGATTGTCCTGTTTCCGAAAGACATCCAGAAAATCGCGTCGACCAGCGATCCGTCCTGAGGACTGTCCCCTATGAACCTGGGTCAACTCCCGACACTTTTCAGTGCCCTAATGAGAAAGGCCTCGGCCTTGTCAACCGAAATGGGTCGGCTGATAAAATATCCTTGCACTTCATCACAATGTATTGAACGAAAGAAAGCGAGTTGTTCTGCCGTCTCAACCCCCTCTGCAAGTGCACGGAGATTAAGACTTTGGGCCATCCGGACGACTGTTTTTGCGATGGCAGCATCATTCGCGTCGACCGTCACAGACTGCACGAAAGACTGATCGATTTTCAGGCAAGAGATTGGAAATCGCTTTAAATAACTGAGTGACGAATATCCCGTACCAAAATCGTCGATTGTGATCTCAATCCCCATGTTGCTCAATTCTTGCAGTTGGGCGGCCGTACCCCCCCCCCGGTTTTTGTGCCAGGAGACTTTCTGTGAGTTCCATCTCCAGAGAACAAGGATCCAACCTGCTATCCTTTAAAGCCTTTAAAACGATTTCGATAAAATCGTCTGTTTGAAACTGACGCATTGATATAGACCACTTTCTCTTCACTGCAAATCAAGATCAAGTCCGGTGAGAGCTCAATCAAGGTCCGGTAGCGCGCCTCACTCTCCAGAAGAAAATTCTCTGTCTTCTTCTGGAGATCAATGTCCTGAATTTGAATTGAAAATGCTGATGGGATATTCGAATCAGATTGAATCAAAGAAATGTGAATACGAACCCAAAACAAGCTCAGATCTTTTCGGATATACTGCTTTTCCAGCACCACGGGAGCCGTTCTGCTGCCAACAAGAAGGCCCTGGACCGCCTGAACACTCTCCTTCAAATAAGGATCAGACGTGATACTCTGAAAATCGCGTTTCAGTAGTTCTTCTTTGGCATATCCGGTCATCCGGCAAAAGGCAGGGTTGACTGGAGATACCTCCCGAGAGGCTTCACGGCCAGGAAAGAAATCCCTATCGGGGCGGCCTCAAAGGCACCCTTCAACAGAAGTGCTTCGTCCATCACCCCTCTATTCAAAAATAAACAGCAGGATCTGAAAATCCGAAGTTTCTACAAGCCTTAGGACACAACATCCGAAGACCAAGCACTACGCAACGCTTTCTTGTTGCCAGGAGGGATATGAAGCTGCAGGAACAAGAATATGATACTGATTCTTGTTCCTATTAAAACTCCAATCTCCCGGTATCATATTTATTCCCAATTAGCAGTCAACCCTTTTTCACATGGGGACCGTCAGTCGTCCTAGATTGCGGGATAAGAAGGACGTCCAACGCTCGTATAATTAAAACCCATCTCCGCCATCCGCTTCGGCTCATAAACATTACGAAGATCGATGAAAATAGGTGTTTTGAGTCTAAGCTTGAGTTTCGCCATATCGAGGTTCCGGAAAGGATTCCATTCCGTAATGAGAATCATGGCATCCGCCCCTTCTGCCGCATCATAGGGATCGGAAGCATACTCCACATCAACCAGCACCTTTCTGGCTTCTTCAATCGCCACCGGATCTGAAGCAACGACCGTGGCACCCCCTTTTTGAAGGGCCTCGATAATCGATAGAGAGGGCGCCTCCCGTATATCATCTGTATTTGGCTTGAACGAAAGCCCCAGGACAGCAACACGTTTCCCTTTGAACCCGCCCAAGACCTTCTCAATTTTCTCGACCATGAAAGTTCTCTGTCTCTGATTTACATCCAGAACAGCCTTAATAATCTTAAAGTCATAGTCGTGGTTTCCTGAAATTTGAGCCAGAGCGGAAACATCCTTCGGGAAACAGGACCCTCCGTATCCAGGGCCTGCATGCAGGAACTTTGAACCGATCCTTTTATCCAGGCCCATCCCCTTGGCCACCATCTGCACATTGGCCCCCACCTTTTCACAGAGATTGGCCACCTCGTTGATGAAGGAGATCTTTGTCGCCAGAAAAGCATTTGAAGCATATTTGACCATCTCGGCCGTCAGGATATCCGTCATCACCATGGGCGTCTCAATCAGGTAAAGCGGGCGATAGAGGTCCCGAAGAATGGCTGCCGCCTGTTGGCTGTCCGTGCCGATCACCACTCGGTTCGGGTGAAGAAAATCTTCAATAGCAGAACCTTCCCGAAGGAACTCAGGATTAGAAACAATATCAAAATCGGTCTGCTCTTTAAGTCGGCTCCCGATAATCTCCCGGAGGCGTGCCCCGGTCCCGACAGGCACGGTGCTCTTTGTGACAATCACTTTGTAGCCATCCATATTATCTGCAATCGTTTCGGCCACCATTTCGACATGAGAGAGATCGGCAAAGCCATCTCCCCTCGGCGGTGTCCCGACCGCGATAAAAATGACGAGAGCATCTTTAATCGCATGGGCAATATCTGTTGTGAAAAAAAGCCGCCCACCTTCCCGGTTCTTCTTGATCAACTCTTCCAGACCGGGCTCATAAATCGGGATCTCCCCCTTCTCCAGGCGGGCAATTTTCTCTTCATCTTTATCAACACAAGTCACATTTAAACCAAACTCCGAAAAACAGGCCCCTGTAACAAGACCAACATACCCGCTTCCTATAATCGCGATGTTCACTATTACCTCCTAATAAAATATTGAATAAGATCAATCCTGGTTTATTCTTCCACACTTCTCAAAAAGAAATAATTTATGATCTTATCAGGGTCCGGTAAAAAAATCCCATTTAATCTCACCATCGACTGGGTCCACTACCAGCGCATTCCCGGAAAGATCAGTAATCTCGGGCTTTAATATCACAAGATACCTGGCATTGCTAAAAAGGGGAGAATCCGGCATAAACGTAGCTGTCTCGCCGTCCCCAGAAAAAGAAAATGCTCCCGCTACAGTGGCAACACTAGGAGTTTTACGTTCAACAAGGAAAGGTCCATCAGGCCCATCAACAAAACCCCCACAGCCCGCCATCATCATAACGAAGGCCGGAACAAGCATCATGAAAGGAAGCACCCTGACCTTTCTTAAGATCTTCATCCTGATTCGTATTTTTCCCTATCCATTTTTTGAAATTATTCCCATTTTCCCCTGAAACTGACCTTCTTTCTTCCCAGCGGATCTTTCCCTAAAAAGTGAACTCCAGCTCTGCTTCAATTTGCATGGCCGAATCCGAATCCACAAAGGCACTGCCAGGGGAGAAAATGGCTGATGTCACTTCGATACTTATCCTCTTGGTCAGCTTCATCCCAAAGACAATGTCGATCTCATGACCCAGATTTCTCGATAAGCCTGCCGGACTCGCCTTAATACCAACATTTCGGAGCGGTATCACCTGATTGGGTACGGTCCATACCTGAGAATAGGAATGATAGACAAGGTCCACGGAGGCGGCTTTAATGGGTCGGATCCCGATGCCAATGGTAATGATCGTCATGTTACTTAATTCCGGATCGAACAATTCTCCATAATATTTAATCCGGGCTATCCCCCAAAGCTTTGCCGCATTGTCCTGTAAGCCTGTCTGCCTAAAACTATTGTCCTTGTTGTCACCTGGAAGTTTGTCCCCTGAACCGAAGGCATATCCCAGTGTAAAATAGGGTTTTAAGGGATATCTAAGACGAAGGCTCGCGCCCAGGTCAAAGCCGTAGCCGGAAACGTCAGTGGGTCCTTCGATCCCCGACACACCTCCCAATTCAAGCCAGGTTTTCAGGTTCTTGTTCGGCCTTCCTTTCAATGATATTCCCATGAAATTTAAGCTGAGGTTTAAATCTTTTCTTCTACGATTCACGAAGTAAAAAGAAGCCTTCTTCTTGGGGCCAAAACGGTAAGAGGTATAAGAGATCAGATTGATGATCCTATCTCTGGTAATTTTCGGATCAATAATGTTCGTGCTTAAAGATAGTTGAGATTCAACCTTTGAAAATCGGTAGAAAACCCGAACCGCATCGAGTTTTTCGTCAAAGACCCATTCCCGGGAGTCCTTAAACCTCTGGCGCCCAAGTTGCAGGCGCATGGAAGGAATCATAAATCGATTGATCAGAAGATAGCCTGTTTTAAACTTTCCTTTTAGCGTTCGAGAATTCCCGCCCTTCCGTACGGGTCTGGAGTCTGCCTGGTTTTTAATCTCCAACTCGCCAAACAACTCCATCCCGCTTCCAAGCTGATAGAGGCCTGCCAGGCTGAGTATCGTCTCGATACGGGTATCATTATCGTCCCTGGCATCATTGAAGTCTCTATTTTTTCTTTCCCTGACTTCAAAACCAAGTTTTCCACCAACAGAGAACTCGGGACTCACGACAAAATTTAAAGGAGGCGCGGCATCCCGATCAATGGGTCTCGTTTTGGAAACCGCCTCTTCAAAAACAACAAGCTCCATCTCAACAACACGCAACAACTTTTTGGCATCAAAGATAAGGCCAGCCTTCATTTTATTTTGATCAATCGCATTATTATAATATCTTTTTGCCTTTTTCAAATCTTCAAAATTGATTTTCTCAGATGATAGAGCGCGTAGGTGATATAGTCTGGCAACTTCATATGCGGCACGCCCTTTACGTTCTTCAAAAGCGCTTGTTTTTTTGTATAAAGCAATACATTCTTTCCACCGACCTCGACCTTTCCGCCCTCTTTTATCTTTCAGGAGAACGCTGCGACAGACATCGCCTTCCTTGAAATCATTTGATTCCGCCAACACCACGAGAGGGAAAAAGAAGATGAAATAGAACAATACTAGAATAAATGCGTTAAGGTTCCTTCTGGTCATATGAGTATACTTCCTTATACTAAAACAAGCCTATACTTCTATATGATAGACAACCCGCCCAAACAGGTCATATCCGAATTACTTTACTGGAATCTTCAGGGAGGGCCCAAGTCATCACGTCACAGCCTTCAATAAAGGCTCGGCAAGATGGCGCCACTGAGGCCAGATGGAGTAAAGACAGGACAACCGGAGGAGGGTGGACTGAGTATAGGCCTCGACTCTGGCTGAAAAATCTCCAGAAAGTTGAGGGGCATAGCCCTGTAAAAAGGCCTCCTCCATCGGCATGACACTTTTAGGAGACTGCATGGCCGCCAACTTGATGTGCGCCAGAAAATTTCCAAGATCAATTGCAGGGTCAGAGAGACAGATTGTATCAAAATCAATCATGAAAGCCTGGGAACGGTCCACCAGAATCTGTTTTTCATAATAGTCCCGATGCACCAGAGTGGGCTCAAAGGCCCGGCACCTGTCGAGGCCACGACGAACCTTGTCGAATGCCGCCACGAGAGAAGGACTCAGCTCCGGATGAATCTGTGAGGCGATGACACCCCAATGATCCCTTAACAATGTCAATTCATCCTCGACGGTATGCCGACCAGGAACTTTCAGGGAAGATCGATGCAGTTTAGCAAGAGCCCTTCCTGCCAACTCGATAGAAGCTGCAACCCCCGGTTCTTGCAACCCAAGCCAGTAGGAACCAGGGACATCTTCCATCAAGAGAAGCTGAAATTCAGAAAGATAAGCGATTGGCCTGGGAATCCGGATCCCGTCTTCACTCTTGTCTGAAAAGTCATGATCCCATAGGTCTTGCATCTCGACGAAGACCTGGCCTCCCCGGTCTCTTCGAACAGGATATATTTTCCCGATGACGGATTGAGGGATTCTCTTCCCGGTCTTCTTATCCAAGGCGCTGAAACGCAGGCGAAAGATACAGCGCTTTCCCAATCGGTGACGAAGGACTTCAATAGAGCATTCACTTATCTTTTCACTATTCTCCGATAAACATTGTTCCAGAATGGGTTTGAACATAAAGGGTTTATTGAGTAACTTCATTCCCGCGAGTTTCTCATCTATTCCCGAAAATCGTAGAACGAGACCCAAACCAGGAAGGCAGCTAATTCGATCCGGACCCATCCTGGAAACTTGCTTTTTTCGCGTCTTCTGCAATGCTTCCAGGAGATCATCACACCGTTTCCCAGCCCCTGCCCCAACCAGCTCACCGAAAAGGCGTTCGACCCTTTCTCTTCCCCTCTCAAGAAAACACATTTCATATTCGAGCAGGAAATCTTTTCCCTTACGAGGATAGACCCTGATCGCACGACAATCTTTCAGGACCAGCCCCTTTTGCTTGAGATATGGCCAGTCGCGCCGGAGAATCTCAAGCATTGCATGAGAAGAGATTGCCGTCTCAAGATTTCTTAGTAGAGATGGCTCATACCGAAATGCCACTTGCACAGAACTGGATGGCTGAACCTTTACGCTCATTTAACACCTTTCCTCAGAAAACTTCCGGGCCTTCGGATCATGAATCTAGAGATCCCAAACCCTTGGTGAAATTATCAACGCCCAGTGACAGGGATTTCGATTGGCTCCTGCACAACAATTCGTCCCCCCTCCATACTCAGGATTTGATCAGCCCCGGCCACGGATTGGAGGTCATGGGTTACGAAGAGACATGTCTTCCCAACCATGAGACGATCCAAGGCCTCTCGGACCTTCAACTTGCTTTTAACTTCAAGACCCGTCATCGGCTCATCCAAAATCAAGATGGGGGTGTTCCGGATGACGGCCCTGGCAATGCCGATCCGATGCCTCTGCCCTCCCGAAAGGGTGCCTCCCCGCTCTCCAACGATTGTGTCATACCCATTCGCAAGCCCCATAATGAAGTCATGGGCATTGGCCACTTCCGCTGCGGCCACAATCTCCTCCATGCTCGCATCCAGTTTTCCGTAGGAAATATTCTCCCGGATTGTCGTGGCAAACAGCAGGGACTCCTGAAGAACGATAGAAATCTGCTCACGCAACGAATTTATAGTGTAGCATCGGAGGTCTCTCCCATCAATCAGGACACGGCCCTTCTGGGGATCATAAAAACGAATAAGAAGACTCGCAACCGTCGATTTCCCAGACCCACTTGGCCCCACAAGGGCCACCAGTTTCCCAGGATTCATTTTAAAATCCACCCCATTCAGGACGGGCTCTCCTGGACGATAGGAAAAAGATAGGTTTTCGAAAATAATCTCTCCCTGGAAGGGCGGGGCCACGATTGCCCCTGGAGAATCTTTGATCTCTGGTTCCATTTCGAGAATAGACACAATCCGTTCACCGCAAACAGTGGCCTTCGAAATCCGACTGGTAAAACTGGCGAGCCTGCGAATCGGTTTGTACAGACTTCTCAAGTAAGCCGTGAATACAAGGAGATCTCCCGGGGTCAAGGCACCGCTTAAGACCTTTTTAACCCCAAACCACAAGACGGCGCAAATCCCGGCCGCCAAAAGAACCTCAACATACCGGTTTAAGTTCGCCTCCATACGCGTCGTCTTCAGACCTGCTTTCATGCTTGATTTATCTTTGCTGGAAAAACGTTGGCTCTCATATTTTTCTCGTCCGAAACCTTGAACAACTTCAATCGAGGCCAGGGTTTCGGTGATGACACTCGTAATCTCACTTTCTTTCCTCCTCTGCTTTTTTGTCGCCTTCTTGATCTTTACAGAAAAGTGAAAAGCGACAAGGACCAGAAAGGGAAGTATCCACAGGGCGACCAGGCTAAGTTGCCAATCCATCCAGAACATAACAGCAATGATTCCGGAAAGGATGAGAATATTTTCACTTACAAAGATAACCGCGACAACCATAAGGTCTCGGAGCATCCGGATGTCACCCGTCAACCTCGCCACAAGATCTCCCGAATGATGTTTGTTGTGAAAAGACTGGGAGAGATACTGGATGTGGTTATAAAGTTGCCGCCGTACCGAGGCAACTACCTTCTGGCCGACACTGGCCGTAAGATATTTTTGTCCATATCTAAAAAGTCCTGCCAGGACAGCAATAAGCAGGATAGAAAGGGCACAAGCAGCAAGAAGGGTCTCTCTGTTTCCACCAAACACAGGGAAGCGCTCAAGAAACGCCACCTCGGCTTGGGGAACCAGGATGATATCGAAGATCATTTTAATCGGCCAGGGACGGAGCAACTCCATCGCCGCGACACCCACCAGGCACACCCCCGCCTGGAGAAGTTTTCCCCGATGCCGAACCAAGTGGCCCCCAAAATGCTTAAAAATCCGACGGATCGAATTCGCATTGATTCTCTGAAATGCCGGATTTATCTTGAAAGAAATCTTCATTTTCTCTTCACCAATGGTGCAACAATTTCCATCACGCGATGGGCGTTCTGCACCCAGGTATGGTGACCGGCCTCTGCGGATGCTGCAATTCCAAGCGCTTTTTGAAGGGCGGGTTCAGAATGTAATCTTTCAATCTTTACCACAAGATCATTCGGGTCTCCGGGACGGACAAGCAGACCGGTTTTTCCATCTTGTATCGCCCTCTCAATCGGGCCGATTCGACTTGCGATAACTGGTTTTCCAGCAGCCATGTATTCAAAGAGTTTAAGTGGAGAAAAATAGAAATCTTCTAAGAATGGATAGGGTGCAACAGTCACATCCATACGCTGAATCAGGTTTGGAAGCTGATCGTACGAAACCCATCCCGTAATAGTCATCTTTTTTTTCAGTTGATGCTCCCGGGCATAATCCTCGATCCAGGTTCTAAGGGGTCCATCACCGACAATGAGTAGATGATAATCCGGGGAACGCTTCTGAAGTATCCTGAATGCCTTCAAAAGAATGTCAATCCCGTGCCAATCCTTTAAGCTCCCGACAAACCCGAGGACAAACTTTCCATCGACCCCTTCCAAGTAAGCTGGTTCGACGGCAGGATGGAAGCGCTTGACGTCCACACCATTCTGAATGACAAAAGTTCGCTCCGGGATAGCTCCTTTCGAAATGACATAGGACTTGACCTGTGCTGAAACAGCCAATAAGGCATCTGCTTCCTTGAAGACTTCCGCTTCAACAGCTTCCGCTTCTGTGGAAAGGTGTAAGGCCCGGTACTTCTGCTGCTCTTCAAGAAGAGGGGAATTTACCTCTACAAGGCAAGGAATCCCGAGCTTCCGAGCGACTCTCACACCAGCGGTACTCCACAAGGAATACCGCTCATAGATCAGGTCAAAGCGCGATTCAGAATGAAGTACGCTCAAATACTCTCCAATCGTAATACTGGACTGAAGGGATCGCCGCTCCCTGGCAAGGGCATTCTCCTCCTTACTGAGGTTCTCACCCTGCGAAGAAGAATGATCAGCCTCCATCGTAATAACCTCTGCCTTCAGAGGAGCAAAAAAAGACCCTCGACGAACAGTCAGTACCGTGGTCTGGTGACCTAGGAGGTCCAGTGCGTTGACCAGTTCTCGAATGTGAATGGAGGCCCCTTTTTTTCCAAAAACCGGGATACCATTGTCAGCCGTAATGTATGCGATCTTCATTCCAAGTATTCCTAATTAATAACGGCCTGGCTAAATATTCTTTTCAGGGCAAAAATATTCTTTTTGACATCAAAGACCTCCTCAACCTTCAAGCGCCCTCCTCGCTGTAGAAGGGACTGGAGTTCCTGATTCGCAAGAACCTCTCCGATCTCCCTGGCAAGGAGCCTCGGATCTCTCTGCGGGACAAGGAGACCCGACTTCCCGTGCGTAATGATCTCCGGAATACCAGTGACAGTTGTTGAGATGACCGGAACCCCGAGGGCCATAGCCTCCAGAAGAACCGTCGGAAGCCCGTCACGATTCCCATCCTCTGCGATAATGCAGGGAAGAACAAACACCGAAGCCGTTTTAAGGATCCGAATAACTTCTGTTTGTGTTTTGGCCCCCAGAAACAACACCTTTTCTTTCAGTCCGTATTTTTTAACCAATTCCACCAAGGCCTTTCGCTCGTCTCCTTCACCAATAATCACACACTTAAAAGACTTTCCACTTTCCTCAAGAAGCTTACATGCCTCGATCAAGTAGGAAAACCCCTTTTTCTCAACCAAACGTCCCACGCCAACAAGAAGATCCGGCTCTTTTTCAGCCTGGGAGGGCTTGAACTCATCCAGATCAATGCCGTTGTACAGGCGGATAATTCTTCCCGACCTCCCTTCAGATTTGAGGCATTCCTCAAGGTACTCTTTATTAAAGTCGCTGACTGTGACGACAAACCTGGCCATGGCCATTTTTTCGCTTAATGTTCTTTTATCGACGCTCTCATGGTAAATATCCTTTGCATGGGCCGTAAAACTATAGGGGATACGGGTCACTTTACTGACCCATGAGGCGGCCGTCGCCGCCCATGTTGCAAAGTGAGCATGGATCAGGTCAACCCCGAGATTCAGTAAAAGCGGCGCGATCATGGCCGCCTCAATTAAAATCCGATATTCTTCCTTAGACATTGGGCCACAGAGAGCATCCGGCCCAAGCTCCGCCGGAGTCACAGAAAGGGTGCTGAGGTATTTCACCGACCAGGCATCACGTGGGATTTCCTTGACCTTAGGCATGTAGTAGACGGGAACCTTAAGGGCCTGAGCTTTCTCATGAACCATCTCCTCTCCAGCTGATTTTCCGGCAACGATCGTAATATCTACCCCTTGCCGTTGAAGTGCCTCTATCTCATTAACGATGAATGTCTCAGACAGACGAGGATATCGTTTCAGGAAATAACAGACCTTTAAAGGTGCATCTCTTCCTGGGTTTTCTCTCATAGTCAACTTTTCCTTCATCAAGAAGTAAATTCCTTGTCTAATGCAAGGAGTCTTCCAATTGCACGACTCGCATTCATCGCGCCCTCCATACCAACACCGGCATCACGGGGACACACGAGATCATCCCCTTTTAGAGTAGAATTGATTCCCTTCAAAAGTCTCTTGGATGTTAAGGATTCCGGATGAATCATACGGACCAGTCCTTTGGAGACGAAACATTCGGTCCTGATGAGTTGTTCTAATCGCGGTTTGACTCGGGGAATAATAATTGCGCGCTTTTTAAGGGATAAGATCTCACAGAAGGAATTATATCCCCCCATTGAGATCACCAGATCAGCCGCATTTAAATAGCTTGGCATATCCGGGGTAAAACGGATCATCGTAAGCGGCGCACCCATACTTTCATAACGCTTAAGATGGCTTCGCTCGGACTCAGACATCAAGGGGCCCGTGACAATCAATGAGTCAAAATTCAGGGTATTGTCCTTGTATTCCGATAAAAGCATCTCCAGATATGTGCTTAATATGTCAAAGCCGTCTCCTCCACCTCCTGTCGTAACGACAATAAGGCAGTCCGTTTTCATCTTTAATTCCTTCCGGACTTTATCCTTTTGACGGACAGAGTTTTTCCGACCGATATAGCCACAAGAGATCATTTTATCTCCGGTTTTGGCAGACAAACCATATTCGGGAACCGGATCATAAACCTCCCTGGAACCATAGAGAAAGATAGCGTCATAGGTGTCTTCCAGAAGAGTATAGACCCCTCCACGTTTCCATTCCTTCCTCACCATCCTGGCATCATCCTCAATATCACGCATTCCCAAGACCAGCTTTGTTTCCGGACATTCGGATTTGAGGTACTTTAAAGAGCGGAGCAATTCACCGCATATCCCTGCCGGCGCCTTATCGATTAGAAATAGGTCCGGCTTGAAATGAAGAGCCGTGCTAAAAATCATCTCCTCACGGATCGCCATAATAGAATCCAGAGAAACCGCAAGTGATCCAGAGCAATATCCACCTGTGGAGAATTTACTGATGGAAGGGAGCTTGACATAGTCCATGCGGTCCGGTTTCTTGAACGAATGAGATTGCATCGATCCAGTCAGGAGCAGTTGCTCTGCGTCAGGAAAATCAGAAGTAACCTGCTCGGCAATTGAAAGCGATCTGCGGATGTGACCCAGACCATATGAGTCGTGGGAATAAATTAGAATTTTCATATCTTACAGCTCCATTTTTCTGGAGATGAAAATGGCAGGGAAGGCTAAATTGACATCAGAAAAGAAGGCTTGAACGCCATCCTCATTTAAGTATACACCAGCCTTGATGGGACCTGCTTAGGAAGATCCCTGGAAAACAAACCGCCGGAAGCGGGATAACCGCCCCTCTCATCTCCCACTGAATATCCCAGCAACATGCTTGAAACATAGTGCGTAATCTGTGAAAATGCACAAAGGTCGAGACAAAAACGAACCTTTCCACAAACCGGTCCCGGAAATACGTAGTTACAACTCGCCTCAAACATTTCAGGCGACCCCGTCAACAAAACGAGATCATAGAATGCGCGAATCGCGTAATGAGACAGAGTCGCTTCCCAAATCCTGGACGTGGTTTCGGGGGAATCGACGATATCCCCAAGAAGGAGAACAGGTTTGGTCTCAGGAAGCCGGACCTTGATGTGGTCCAGAACCTCTTTCAATTCATTTGCCTCTCCGTACGGACTTTTATCAACCAGGAAGACGTCGGGACGATAATGGTTCACCGCAGAAAGCATCAGATCCGTTTGCAAGTGTACATTTCCTTGATCCTTTTTTCCTGCTACAGAAAAGCCCCCGCCACAGGGCTCAGCAAGACGAAGTGATGGCAGCTTGATGTAATCGAGCCGCTGAGGAATTCGGAAGGACTGCATCAGGGGAGACCCGGAGACAACAAGAACAGAAAGGTCCGGGTCGGATTGAATAAGGCTTTCGCAAATGTTCAGCATCCTCTGAATGTTTCCGTAACCCGAACGATCATGTGAATACACCATCAAGCGCTTCATGACACCCTCCACGTCCCCCTCCATCTCAACTTATGACAATTCCATAATATCCATCATCTCTAATCTGGATGCAAGACCTGAGCCAAAACGATAAGCTTAAGAGTCCTTGAAAAATCGGGTATACTTTCTCTAAATATCTTACGCCCACCCCAATTGGAGTCGGCATGGATAGAAATATATCTAGAAAACAGGCCAGATTGAGCGATTCCCCTGATTAAAATCAGGCACTTTTTCACAATTTTTGACAAGAATTGCGCATAAAAATATCACGTTTCACAGGGAAACCGAATGTAGGGAAATATTGTATCGCGGTTTCTATCGCACGGGGGGGGGAGGGGGATGTCATCCATCTTTCAGATGAACCGGCTTACTTGGCAGAGAATGTCTTATCCATTTTATTCAGAAGTGTTTCAAAGGAAAAAGGTTTTGAGAGATATTCATTTGCGCCTGCGCTGTAGCCAGCCTTCTTTGAATCGACCGTATCTCTTGCCGTCATCATAAAAATGGGCGTCGTGACCTGTCGTGACCTTAAATACCTGCAGACTTCTAATCCGTTCTTTTGGGGAAGAAAGATATCAAGAAGGATCAGATCAAATGGAAGCAATTCTCCCATATCCATTCCCCTTTGGCCATCAGAAGCGACTTCGACCTCATGATTCTCGGCTTCCAGGCCTCTTTTCATATAACCCACAATTCGTTCGTCGTCTTCTATGATTAAAATACGCATGGTTCCTTTAGTGCTGCCTCCTAAATTAAAAACTTTACCCCAACCTTAGACCATGAATCAAACTTCCTGGAAATCCACTTCACCTCAACCAAGGTGGGAACATGCCCTGCTCCGGCCTTAAGGGAAACCATTAAAACCTGATTGACCTGAATCTTCATTTTAGTAAAGAGACAGAGTCCTCCCTCTCCAACGGTTTCCGTCCATCCGGAAGAGGCGCAATCAACAGGCATATCCTGGTCAAGTTCATCCAAGGGCCAAATAAGTACCTTTTTCTTTAGTGCAATCCGCTTGTACTGTCTAGGGGCAGAAAATAACGAACCCATCTCTTCAATAAACGCAGTAGATGTGGACATTCTTACCTCCCTATTATGCAATATGAAAGATCTATCTGGTAATCCCCCCATTAATAATGGTTCACAGAAGTAGAGCCTGTGTTGCCAGCGTCAATTTTTGATAGGGTGTAATTCCTCCAATCGCCAT
>LWDU01000113.1_pt1 | contig 24096 bp, 13 predicted proteins | sample 727161 | NCBI WGS metagenome assembly LWDU01 (sample SAMN04566230, study PRJNA314399) | hydrothermal vent metagenome | isolation source: deep sea hydrothermal plume seawater | place: Mexico: Gulf of California, Guaymas Basin | collected 2004-07-11
GTCTGAAAACAATTTTCTTCAGGTGGATGGTAACATCCCAATAGGCAGACACCTATATTCCCTGTATTTGCACCACCTACATGTGACCCAACGACAGTTTCGGGCCGACCCTGATAAATATTGCCTCCACGATCAACAAGAAAATGATAAGCAATATCATTCCATCCTCGTCCATTCTGATGAAAATCCTGAATCCATCTAACTTGACTTTTACCTTCAGCTAAATTTTCTGCACTACAACAGGCTGCATGATGAAGCGTCAACTTATCAATATAGGGATGGTTACTATAGGAATATTTTGGAGGTTCTGCTCCCCATTCTTCTCTTTTAACAATGATGGGTTTTGGAACATCACCATCCATTATATTCATGGGGCGTGAAGTAATCTGAATCATCTCTAAATCTGGAATAAATCCAATCACTGATTTTACTTGTAATAATTCAGTAGCAATTATGGTATAGGAAAATTGACTTAACTTTTCCTTTGATTCATTGGTAAATGTTGCAAAGGTTGTGCCAGAATTTTCACCTTGGAATATATTCCCCGAATAAGATATAGATTGACTTTTTTTATTTATTATAGAAAATGAAACACTAATGACAAATTCACTTTCAATCTCAAGTGCACCACCTTCTAATAAATAATCTATTTGAGAAGATTTTCCTTCATGTATGAAGAAGGATAAACTGTCATGGACTTTAAGAGTAGGATATTTATCAATTAATGGCCCCAAATCCTCAACTTGGGAAAAAATAAGATTAAATAATAATATAAATTGAAATGAGAAATTTCGTTTCAATTCAATAATAAATATTTATAAATTAAAAATTAAACCCTATTGAAAGTCGCTCGACAGAACCTAATGGTCCAAAATCTGAAATTGAATAATCCACTTTCAAAATGGTAGCTGTGCGCCAAATTCGATAATTCAGTCCTGCCCCAAATGTGGGACCCTCAATCGATTCTTCTTTGTACAAGGATGGATACCCCGCTCTTACCGAAACTAGGTCATTGAATACTGCTTCCATACCTAAATTAACGTACTCAGAATTATCATTGGGGTGTAATGCATCAAAGCCGTAGGTGAGTTTTAAATTAGAAGAATTAATGAATTCGCCAGATATACCAACGCGGAAAAATAAAGGAATTGGAAAAGATTCTGTTTCAAGATTTGCATTGATAAACTCAACATTTCCTTGATTCCCTGGATCCGGATCCACACTGATTTTTTGATCTCTCCCTTCCAATTTCATTTTACCGCCATAATTACCAATGGAAGCACCTAGCCTGACCCCTTGAAATGGTGTTGTAAACAGCGCACCAATATCTGCCGCAAAGGTATTGGCCGTTGCGTGCCAGATATTCTGCTGAATATATTTGATGGACCCTCCCAAGGAAAACTTGTCTGTCAAGGTTTGGGCGTAACTCAGGTTTACAGCCAAATCATTTGTTGAAAATTTTTCCCCTGTACCTTCTGGTTTTATCACAGTTCTTACAAGATCTTCTGGTGAAGAAAGGCTGATGACTCCAAATCCTAATACGCCAGCACCAGGAAGAGAAATGCCCGTATAAATATATTGGTGTTTCATGGAAGCAAGCCAATCATGATTTCCAAATTGTACACCAACGCCATTTAGATTTGCCAATCCGGCTGGATTCCAGAACATACTGCTCAAATTGGATGCTAAACCTACACCTGCATTCCCCATTGCTGTGGTACGCGCATCTACACCAATCTTTAGAAATTGTGCCACTGTTGTGCCGGATTTTGTAATGATTTGATCGTTTTCAAACTGTCCCAAAAGAATAGTTGATATGAACGTGATCTGTAATAATCTATTCATCATTTTATGACCGCAAACCTTCCAACTTTTTCCCCCACACCTGGTGCATCCACATGATAAATGTATACACCAAAAGCCAAAGGAAAGTTGTCCTTCGTTGTTAAATCCCAATGCTCTGTCCCATCATCCAAGCCTGATGAGTGATTCAGGGTCTGAACATGATTCCCTGCTACGGTATAAATATTGATCGTACACTCTTTGGGCAAATGATTAAAATAAATTTTTCTCGGGCCCCGATCCCGGGGGTTCTGAAGATCCAACCGCTCCAACACATTGGTCACAACATAAGGATTGGGAACCACAGAGATATCAGCCAATCTTTCTTTTGCCTCCGTGTCATCTATATGACTGGAAAGCGTCGTAAACTGAAGTGTATCATCCGATGCAAAAGGCCTGTCTGTCCCAATAAAGAATATATCTCCACCTACAGGCGGTATTGTATCACCGAATTCCGGGGGATCAAATGTAAACTCCCATTTAGGCTGCAAAGGATCACCATCCAAAATAACTGCACGGTCTCCCGGTGTCCATAAACTGTCAGGATCTGTAATCTCTATAATAACCATCTCTTTTTGAGTGGACTCTCTTCCATTAGTCACATCCCATACTTCAAACTTTATTCTATTATGGGCGTAAGGGGCAAACATAGAACTGCTTGTATCTACTACCTCATCAAAGAATCGTATCTCATAATCAGCAGGATACTTTCGGGATGATAAACCATTAAATGGTTTTATATCTGGAACCCAGGTTGAGCTCGATGATGTTGACCAGTCTGTGCGTGTAGTATCTAAAGACAACTCTCTGTCTGTCACCCGAATGCGCATCCCGTCAAAGAAAGGATTTAAGGATTCATTCTCTAAATACTCACTACCCACAATAGGATAATAGGTATAAGAGACTGTATAAAAGGTTTGATCTGACAGAGTACCGGCGATCAGGCCAAAAACATTACCTTGCTCTGCGTTCAACTCATAGTCAATGCCTGGCTCATAGATATTGCCTGAAGCATCCGTCAATGTAAAGGAAATGATATCTATATTAGCTTTAGATAAACCAACATACTGGTCAAGACGGATCATGATGGTTTCTTCAAAAAGTGACAGATTTTTTACATTATAACGGATGGGAGATTCCTGGAAAGTGACCTCAAAAATCTTCTCATCCCCCAAAGCATCTGCATCTATGATATCCAACTCAATGTCACCAGTTCCAAATCCCTGCAAGTGGGTGATGGAATTATTGGCAATGCTCCCGGAAACGTAACCGGCACTATAGGAACGGGGTATAACTTGATGGGTATTCACATCCAAAATGATCTCATTTGATTCCGGATCAACAGTGACGGTTTTTGAACACTCACTGGGAGGAATTTCCAAGACCTCATCCCCATGATCGTAAGATACCACGGCATAATAATAGGTTTGTCCATTGATTACATTGTTGGAATCCACATACGAATGGACCAGTCCAGAGTTGGTTCCCAGAGTGTAATAAGTTCCCCGCCCTGCATAAACAATATTGCTTAACCCTGAATAATCATTATCCAGATCAAATCTGGCCGAGGCACCGTTCACCATCTTCAAAGGCTCAAATAAGAATTTGGATCCGTTCGCATCCGTGATAGTCTGCTGATCCAGAAACTGAGGATCTGTACTGCGGTAGATCACATACCCTTCAAAATCCATTTGCTCTGAAATAGGATCAACCGAATCTTCTGCTCTTGCATCCCAATACAAGGTTACTTTCTTATCGCCGGGAACAACTGTAACAATAGGTTTTGCAGGTGGTTTAGCAAACTGGTAGTTCTTTTCATATATATCCTGGGCGGTGACTGCATTCAGAGTTAGATCATCATAGTCTTCACCCATCATGAGTGCAATAGAGAATCGCCTCGCTTCACCGGCAGGAAGATCAATGGGACCCGAGCTATAAATAAATACATAGTCCCCAGCCTGAGTGGCATTGGCTGAATCAAAAACACCCGGCGTCATGAAATCGTTAAAAACACGATCATCGTCAGAAATGGTCATTCCACCCCACGGGGGAGCAGAAAATCCCGTAAGACCTACCATATCAGACTCATCCAAATCAGTCCATTCAAAATTGGGTTCACCGGGCTGACGGATATCAAACGGATCCCCGGCTGTTGGGAGGCCATCTCCTTCTCCTGTATCTCCTGTATTGGGGACGCCGTCCACACCGATATCGTCATTTTCTATATCCCAATCGCTATCATCATCGATCCCGTTGCTTCGGCTCTCATCCACCATCCCATCACCATCATTGTCAATTCCATCATAAGGATTCCCAGGGCTTTCTAAAAACTTGTACCCAAAATAACCGGGAGGACGCCCTGACACATCACTCTGGCCATCTTCATCCCAGCAATAAACCATATTTAAATCCTGATCAAAAAAAGAAAGATCATCATTGTAATTACTGGGACCACCAACATGAGGGTCACCCCACATGCCAAACATGACTTCATGGAGATCTTTCTCACTTTTATTGGTTACCTTGTAGATCAAGAAAATAATATCTTCCGCTAAGGGGTTTGCCCACTGGTAATACCGAAACTCCATCTCCAATCCTAGTCCTTTCCGTGTAGAATCATCTGGAAAGGGATAATAGGTAAACTCTTTGTTTCTTCGGTCATCACATACAAAAAAAGCTTCTTCATCCGCATTTGAAGCGCCTTGCCTCAAAGCTCCAGGCCATACATATTTTCCAATATTTGGATTATACCAGTCATCCGCCCAACTGTCAGGTTTTCCGTCCAGGTCACGATCTATATCATTGGATGTGGGCATTTTTTCATAATCAGGATCTGCATACTGAACACTTTGATCATTATAAGCAAGTGGTTCCCAGGTCCAATATTCTGAACCATCGGGCGATCGTTCAGGAGCATCGATCAACCCGTCTGAAATCACCCGGGCATACCAAGTTGTATCTCCATTTTCTACTTTTGGATAGGTATCTGGATGGCTGTTAGGCTCAACCGGAACTTCAGCACAAATAAAGGGGCCGAACTCATAACCATACCCAAGACCTTCCCATAAAATATCCGTGACGCGATTTCCCGGTTTAGAAATGGATCCATAATTCCAGATCTGAGAAGTAACCTTGTTCCCGTTAATGATGGCATATTGACGGCGTAGAATCTGGGGATCTTCATCTAGGGCACGAGCACTAGTTCTTTCAATCCAGCGATAATACTTGTTAAACTTGGACTGGCTCCAATCTTTCTTGGGACCGTCTTTAAAATCTTTATCTGTGATGAAAGGTAAACCTGCTTTGGTCACCGTTCCAATGATCAGAATTAGCCCTATAAAAAAACCAATATTTATTTTTTTTAGACTCATAAGTTTATACTCCAGCCAATGGTCACTAATCTTGGTGAACTGTAATAATCAGGTCGTTTACGGTATTCCTCCCAAGTATGAACTCCTGGCTCGCCATAATGGCTTTTGAATGCTTCAGTCTCCTGCAGTGTACGATCCGCATAGGTATAACCGGATCGACCAGTATCTGTGTAAACATACTTTTCATTTCGAGTATCAAAAACATTATAGACCTTTAAAAATAATTCAAATTCCAGTTTTGCCAGTGAAACAACTTTATAAAACCTCATATCCAATGATTTTTGAACGGGTTTCCGGGAACTGTTAGGATAAGGGACATAATTTGCATTTGGAATATTCGGCGTGTAGGGCCAGCCTGTACTCAATTTTCCGATAAAGCTGAGTCCCCATCCTTTTGGACCCGGTTCAGTAATTGAGATGGTGGAATTAAATACATGACTTTGATCCCAGGATAAAGAAACAATTTTCTTTTCTTCCTCTTCACCGGTCAATGCATTGAAAAAGAAAGATCCACTGTTTGTACTATTCCCTTCTGTTGTTTGGTAGGAATAATCCAGGAAGGCAGATAATCTCGATTTAGGATCCCACCTTTTTGTTAAACTGAGGGTAATCCCCTTCACCATGGCATAATCTTTATTCAAATAGATCGCATAGTTAGACGGACCATATACCGGTGAATTATAATGGATAGACTGCAGTGCTAATAGATTCCGAATATCCTTATAAAAAATACTGCTATTAATTGCCAGGAATTGACCTAATTGCTGTTGTAGTCCAAATTCATACATAACAGTTTTTTCGGGTTTTAGGTCCCCATACCCGATACTGGGGGAAAGTCCGGCGCCAAAAATACTTGTAAGAAATAATTTTCGAAGTGTGGGCATTTGATAAAAATGACCATAGGAAAAATGCAAAACTCCTTCATCCGTGATGGGAAATGCCACACCGATCCTGGGGGACCACATCGTTTTATTTATGCTTCTTGATTCACCACCTTCAGGATCAATCAGAACATTGATATGTGTTGTCTTTGGTTCGAAAGCATCATAACGAATTCCTGCATTCATAATAAAACTTTCGTATTCCAGTTTGTCCTGTAAATAGGCAGAGTAAAATGTCGCATCCTCTGTATAATAATTATGGGAGGGTGACCCGTTTTCGGTGGTGATGGTTGGTACTTTATAGGTATTCCCGTCAAAAAGAACCGAGAAATTTCGTTCATTTAAAACATCATTTCTGTATTGAACACCTGCCTTTACCTCATGTTGGGTATTGATCTGGGAAGTAATATCAAATTTCCCCCCAAAGGATTCGGAATCCCGATATGAATGCCCCCTGTTAGATCCACCAAAAGAAAATATCGTTGAACTGGGGCTTCCCTTAATATTCAGAGAAGAAGCATAATTTGAATTTGGAAGAATGTAAACATTGCTATCCACTACGGTTATATTCTCGTCTCCAATCGCATAAAACCCGGGTGCTTTAATAAACAGCATCACATCATCTGCTTCGCCAAAACTAGCACCACTTGTAAATGCCATAGCATTATCTAGATTCAAAGGAGAAAATTGGTATGATTTGTAGTCCGTTTTATTTATAAAAACATGCCCTTCATAAAAAGTTTTTCGTCCGATGGCATGATTAATTTTTACAGAAATATTATTATTATTGGATTGAGATGTTGACCGGCCATCCGGATTATATTTATAATAATGAGAATAGGATTGGGATTTCCCCTGGCTACCCAAGTACTGCGTGGATAATTTTAACCTTGGGGTGAATTTATAAGTGAGCTTCACAAGTTGATTGAATGATTCGCTGGGATTCATGGCTACCAATGCGCTATCGCCACCCATTTGGATATACCAATCATCTGTTTCAAAATTAGCAAAATCTGAGACTTTGTGTTCCCGGACACCATACAGATATCCATCCTGGCCTGAATATCTTAAACTTGTATTGAATGTTAATTTACCTTTTGTCAAAGGTATCGGCCCGCTTAAATATCCTTCCCATGTTTGGCGATTCAATAATTCAAAATCATCAATATTGGTGTAAAGATCTGTGTCATTAGAATAACGATCACCGGTGTACATGGAAATACTACCATCATAATTTTGTCCACCTTCCTTGATCTGGATATTAACAATACCACTCATTGCATTTCCATATTCAGCATTGAAAGCACCACTGACCACTTTTAATTCCTGCAATGCTTTGTTGGACACATTTATGGAAAGACTGTTGGTAAAAAAGGGGTTTGCCACAGAAATCCCATCAATATAATATCCAATTTCATTGCTCCTGCCACCTCGAATATGTAATTCACCACCGGCGCCCTGATTCACACCTGCTTGAGCCGTGAGCACGCCAAGAAAAGATTCAACTGGCATAGCACTGATTTCTTCCGCTGTAGTGATCTTTTGGGATGATGTTAGATCCTTATGAACAAGCGGCCGCTCAGCAGTTACAACAATCTCTTCCCCCTCAATCGCTTCCTGGCTTAAAGCAAAATTTTGTTCGGAAGTACGGCCTGTACTTACAATCAAATTAGTTACTTTTACAGTTGCATATCCGATATAAGATGTCTGCAATGTATAAGTACCAGGATATACATTTAAAATGATAAATTTTCCATCTGCATCCGTATCCGCTCCAATCCCAGCATCTACTACTAGGATACTGACACCGTGTAAAGGATCACCGGAATCTTTTTCCGTGACTAACCCAGAAATTTTTCCACCCTCAGCGAAAAGGAAAGTACAAAATGATAAGAATATGATAACTCGTCTTAGTCCAATCATTTTAGGCTCGTAGAATGTTTAATGATTATTTGAGATAACTCATTTGATTTGAAATTGAATATTTATCCCATTCCAGTTTATAAAAATATATGCCACTTGCGACCGCCTGCCCGCTATTATTGGTACCATCCCAAGCGACTCGGTGCGAACCTTCTGGGATAACTTCTTGATCAATCAGTGATTTTATGAGTTGTCCCACTTCATTGTAAACCTTTAAGGAAACAGGTTTTGTCGCAGGAATTGTAAAAGAGATAACCGTCCTGCCATTAAATGGATTGGGATAATTTTGCTTGAGGACATAATCTTCCGGTTGAATGAGCCTTACCGGTTCAATGGATATTGTCGCTCCATTAAATTCATAAACTGCTATCATCCAGTTTCGATCATTCTGTACTGCAGTTGTAGTTGTATCATAGCCGCTGCCATTCCATGTGACATAATTAACTGCAGTATTTGCATGATTTCCCTGATGAGAGACAAGAATTTCATAATTCCCATCGTTATCAAAATCGATTGCATTTCCATTGAATTCTGCCTGAATTTTGGATGCAAAAATACCACTACCAAGGGTCACAACCGTATCAACTACTCCTGAAGAATCCGTAATTGTAATTTCTTGCGGTGATCGATCGGTACCATCATCAATAACTGTCACTGTATAGGAGTTCGGATCCAATGGCACACCCCCAATACATTCAGCGCTTTTAATACCACCCATTCCACCAAAAATATTTGCATAACCGTTTTGATCCACATCAAATACTCCACCATAAAATGCGCCAAAATCTTCTGCCACTACAGCAACATGATCTTCCAAGTTTGCCAAGACATCATCTCCTGCGCTGTAATCAACCACAATCAGGTTACCTTGGTCAGTATTTTCACCTGCATCGCCATAAACCACATAACAAACTTCGTCATCACCATCATTATTTAAATCACCCACTGCACCACCAAATAGAGATACATCATCGTTAGGTACAGTAGCCGCCCACCAGCCATCTCCGAAAGTGGAATTCCCAATCTCATAGGTATCCGGGCCAGTTACATCAATGACGAATAGGCAAAAATTTTGCCAATAATGGTTAACAATTTCCCACGTGCCATCCCCATCTAAATCTGCCGGAATGGCTTGGTAAGGTGAACCGGCATAGGCACCAATATAAGATGAAATATCAATGTAATATTCCTGTTGCCACGTTTCAAATCCCATACTACCATTATCGGTATAAATATCACCGATTAAACTCATCACAAGTGTTCCTTTATTTGTTCCAGCAGTCGTCGCTCGAACAGCACTAATGTGTTCCTGCTGTCCATCGCCATCAATATCAATACCGGGAGTTACATATTCAGTCTTCCCTGTAAAGGAAATCGGATCTGGACAACAAACATCTACCTCTACAGTGTTCCGGGATGAAAATGTTTCGCCATAATTATCACTACCCACGACACCATCCCATTCAAAATAATACCAACCACCCATGAGCAGATCATCGTCTCCATCATGAGATAAAGGATAATAAATCTCGCTTTGACCGTCATTGTCGAAGTCACCTACACCAACAGATCTTGGATTTGCATAGGCGGTATGCGCTTCTAAACTTTCCGGGGAGCGCCATTTTTGTTCAAAAACTTGGTTGGTTTCATCATATTCAAACAGACGAATTCCATGTATAGCATAATCAGTAATAATAATTTCTTTAGCACCATCTTGATCAAGGTCAAAACCGCCAATAACAGTACGTGTACCATTTGTAGATAAGGTATCTCCATTGGGATATGCCCAAGGATCTAAAAAACTTGTATTTGCCCAGCCGGGTGCAAGCGCATCTTGAGCCATTAAAAAACCAGCAATTGGAATGATGAATGAAAAGATTTTTCTTAACATGACGAACTCCATGAAAAGCTAAAAAGAGATTGGATTAAGAATAGAAAAGGGGTGACATAATGCCACCCCTTTTCCTGAAAGAAGATAGATTCTTACTTCAGAAGAATCATTTTCTTAGTCATGGTTGAATTACCAACCTTTATTTCGTAAAAGTAAGTGCCTGCAGCAACGGAAGAACCGGATTGGCTCTTTCCGTTCCATACAATACTGTGTGTACCACCATTCTGCTTTCCACTGAATAGCTCATTGACTTTATGACCAGCAAGGTCATAAATAGAAATATTCACGTCTGACAATGCATCGAGTTTATAATCGATGGTAGTAGAAGGATTAAACGGATTTGGATAATTCTGTTCCACTTTAAAGTTCAACGGAATTGTCGTACGTACGAATACACCTGCTGTTGCATCATAGTTCAACACACAAATATCCTGGGTTCCATCATTCGGAAAAACTCCTGCAGCACCAGTATGACTATACAGTATTTCACCTTCGGGATCATCATCGATATTACCAATAGCAACTTTATCCCATAAGCTAGTACCTGTTGAATAAGCACTATCGATTATGCTGAATTCATAATTAGCAGGATCCGTGATAACACCACCGTTGTACATTAATCCATAGATACATGCATCATTTGGACCATATCGAGATCCAAAAACAAAATCTATGTTTCCGTCACCATTTACATCGCCACTTGCGCTTCCGACCATTCTAGGGTCGTTGTCCCATTCGGTCCCACCCCAGGCTTCAGGAGTCCATGTAAATAAGGCGGTCCTTGTTAAGCCACCACTACCATCATCTTGCAATAAATAGATGCTTGATGAATCTGTACCTGAACCAAAATCATATTCAGCTGTAACGACTTCATTTGTCCCATCACCATCAAGATCAACAACTTGAGAAGCATTGAAAGTCATACCACCCGGTAAAGGTGCAAGTTGTTCAGCTGAATAAGTATTGGCAGCAGTTGCTGTTACTTTTGTAATGGAAGTTTCCTCCGGTAAATAAAGGGAAGAACCCAGTACAAATGAATCGAACTTATTATTTAAAGCATATTGAGTCCCGGCTGCAGTCCCAGCTGTATCAACAGGTGCTGTCAGCATGGTTGCTTCTACAGTCCATGTTTCAGATCCATCACCAGCATCTGGGACATCACTTACAGACATAACGCCGTAAAAAAGCCCAGTACCAAAACCATTGGATCCACCTTTACGATCATTGAAACAAACTTCGTTTGTTCCATCGCCATCAATATCTGAAACCCAAAAACGGGTTGCACGAACATTAAGATAATCTTCAACAATTGAAGATGCTGTATTAGGTAAATAGTGTAGGTCTTCTCCACTCGAATGGGTTTCAGTTGTTGCAACGCCTAAAACATCAGATCCATCACCAGCTTCTTCATATACAAGTATACGATACGGATTTGGATCATTTGTCGTTGCCCAATTTGCCGGTCCCCAGATCAGTTCTTCTTTACCATCTTGATCGATATCACCGATGGTCAGTGCCCCCCAGGTGTTCATCAGATCGATAGGTGCTGTCGCAGCCCATACAACTTGCCAACTTCCAAGCCCATCCGGTTCAAGCTTATAAACGCGTGGAATATAATCTCCAGCTCCATCTAACATTTCAGTAGTAACAAAGATGTCGGGTTGACCGTCACCATCCATATCACCACCTGCTAAAATTGCGCCTAAACCTTCAACATTAATATCAGATTCTGGTGCTGGTATACCATCACCACGAACGAAACCATTTAATGCATAAAGGTTAGTCGACATTAAAACAAATGCGGTGATCAGACTAAGATTGATACCTTTTTTTGTCATTGTTATTATTCCTTCTTTTTTGTTCATTGTTTGGTTTTATACATAAATAACTCCACTCCAAGAATATCAGGAACAAATGTTATCCATGTCTCTGTTTAAGTAGTAACCTACTATTCAAACGTAGCATTTTACAACTTAAGTTTTTATTAAATCAATTTTATTTTTATTTTTATTTAATTATTTACTTCAATTGAGATTTGCTGGCTTCCTTGTAAATTGCCCAGATCACTATAGGAATAATGGACAGACAGAACTCTATTATTTAATTTAAAATTGGAACCGAGTCCAATAGCTAAACCGGGAACATCAGCTTGGGTTTTATGCCCTGCTCTCATGAAATATTGGTTCCTGTAACTGTACTCCAATCCCACATTGTAATCTTCAAGATTATTGTTGGAATGGATCATGTCTGTTACTAACAAGACTGAAGATTGACCTTTAGAATAAATAGTGAAACTGGTCCCAATTTTAAAATTCATTGGAAGAGAATAAGTCTCAAATTCTTTTTCCCCATCCAGAGAATCTGCATAAGACTCATCGTCACTATAATCAATATAGTTTCCAGAAAATCGAACATCAGGTCCAAAATTCAAGATAGCCAGTCCCAATCGAAAATCCCTGTAATGGGTAAAATACTGGGTGCCAATATCAGCGGCAATGGTAGAATAGGTATAATCCAAATATCCTTCTTTCACATTTTTCAAGGTAATACCAAAAGCAACTTGATCCGTTAAATTCCGTGAAAATGTTAAGCCCATGGATTGATTCACTAAATCAAAATAACGTCCGGTACCATCGGGTTCGTCCAATGTTGTAATTTCCATAGCATCCGTTTGGAGTGAAAGAAAATGGAATGCCAGCGAACCCATCCGACCCACTTTTGTCCCCGCAGCTACATAGGAAAAAGTGATATCCGCCGGCCATTGATTCTGATTAAAATAGACTGAATAATTTTGGGTTTTTGCCAAACCTGCAGGATTCCAGGATAAACTGCTGATCCCCTCTGCCATTGCTGTGCCTACATGTCCCATGCTAACATACCTGGCTCCATTCCCAATTTCTAAAAATTGAGCAACAGATGTTCCAACGGGTGCAAAATCTTGTGCAATCATGTATGAACACAAACAGACTAAAATCATTTTTTTGAAGATGGGGAAATAATTCTTCATCTGATTATTACAAATTTTCCAACTTTTTGTCCAAGAGATGGCGAATCCACAATGAACATATAAACACCCGGTGCAGCCTCCTGATTATTCCGAGTCATGAGATTCCATTCTGCCACGCTCTTCTTGGTTTCCGCCAATAGATCATCTCCGGAACGAACCCCGTCACCAGCCAGTATTTCATCAATAAAATCACCATCCAGGGAATAAATTTTCACAACGGCATCGCCTGGCAGATTTGTGAATTGTAATCGATGCTGCCAAGGAAAGGTATTGCTGGGAATACTGTTATTCCACCGTGCACTGCCAATATAAGGATTTGGGACAACTTTCACCGAATTCAAATTATCCGCAATAGCATTAGCCGGTGCAATGATTCGAAAACTCCTTTCATCCAGAATACTGGTTTCAACAGGATCAAGTGCAATTGGATCGCTGATTGTATCAGTATAGACTTGAACAGAATAATAATAATCAAACCCATTGGTGACAGGTGAATCTACCAATTGATAATATCCGGAAGTTTCATCACTTGGTGGTGGCCAGATGCCATCTAAATCATAGATACCATTGCCTAAGGGTTCCCAGTCAATTTCACCGGTGATAGTTCTAGAATCACCACGCCATACTTTAAATCCCTGAAAGTTTCCATGGTAAATTGCGGAACTTTCCCAAATTATTCTTACGCCAGTAACAACGCCATTTTCGACCACTTCTTCTGCTGTCACTTCCGGTGCGGCTGGAACCATGGCTGTAATATCTAAATCGTATTCGTTATCCACTATCCATTGTGCGGTTTTCATTACCTTGAATAATTCTACCAAACTGTAAGTGCTTCCTCTTACGGGATCTGAACCTACACCATATGCTATGGTTACTTTCACAGAATCACCGGATCTAAGCGTATCCAACGGCCCCATCGTAAAAAGACCCCGATAATCATAAGCAGGGTATCCCATTTCAAAAATATTCTCAAATGATGGGTCACTAATCATCCGGCTCCATGCTTGTTGATCTGAAGTTGGATCATTGGAAATATGGTTAACATGAAATGAATGTTTTGGCATTACAGGATCTGTTTTCAAAACTTTTAAACCGATAAATCCGGGTGATTGCAGTGTCCCATCCACTCCCGGATTTCCAAAATCATCTGCCTGACCATTTTCAGCATTCTGATGTACGTTATCCCCGTCCCACATGAACATCATGGAGCTATCAATATCATCTTCCGATAATCCATGGTCAACCCCTGCCATTTGTTCGATATCTTCAAGCCAGTCAAAATTTGTCCCATCAGACATAACATAGTCATCAATATTTGAATAGACATCTTCAGCACCCCAATCTGGCAGCTTGGACACATCTGCATCCATCCTTACTGTAAAATAAAAATCAATGAGATCTCTATCTGAATCCGGATAGTAATCACCATCTGTATCAATTCCCACATTTTTAATAGAATATTCATGAATGATAAAATCATCCGCAAAACTGGCACTCCATGCAAATGTTCGTTCCGTTATTTCCAATCCTAATGGTGTATGCTCTTCAGCAAGTGGTGCATGAACATCGTAATATTTGGTATAGGTTTCTTGTTCAGCCCTTGTCGCATTATCTCCAGTAAGTAAAGACACCGAATCAAGAGGCGAAAATTCATGGTCGCTCCCTTGGGTAGAATAAAATGTACCATCAACAAATGCTGATAACCAGAGTGTCCCCCGGTAAAGATATGAATTTCCAGTACCTCCAGGGTAATCTCCTGAAGGTGTCCTGCCTTCATATGCATCATCGCCTGCATAATTATAATTGGTAACCCTATTCCAAAAAGTTCCAATAGTATGGTGTTTCCAATCATCCTCCATTATGGGCGATAAAGGGTTAGTAATTTTGCTCCCTCGCCTCACCAATCCCGGTGGATCCACTGCACTAAGCGTTGAAAAACTTAGGATACAAAGCAATGCAACATTAGTAAACACCCTAAAATGCAATTGAAACTCCTACACGATATTGTCTGGGGTCACTATAGGCTTGTGGGTTTTGATAATAAATTTTATTGTCTGATTCTGTCAACTCATCACTGCGAACTAATGTCGGGTCACCGTTTTGATCATATAAAATTGAATTGCCTATGTAATCCACATTCCGTTCATCCATTAAGTTGAATACATCCATGGTAATAGTCGCTGATAAAGGGCCCATTTTTATTGCCCTTGATACCCGAACATCCGTATTCAGCGTTGATGGCTTTCTCATATTGTTCACCAAAGTAGATCCATAAGATGTATAAGGAAGCCCACTTCCATATTTTGTTATAAAATTTATTTTCCAATCGCTTAGAGGCATCATACCTAAAACTTTCAAACCAAAAATGGATGTTTTTGGTGTCATAAGAGATACAGTGGAATTAAATGTACGCGTTTGATCATAATCTAGAATGCTTAATCTTTTTGCACTGGAAAATGAACCGGAGCCTCCCCACTGGTCTGAACTTCGACCTTTAGCAATGGAATAGGAATAATTCATTGAGAATCCGAACAGGTTATTAAACCGTTTTTCCAGCGACAATTCTAATCCTTTCACATTGCTGTAATCCGCATTAGTGAAAACATTCATTTCAATATTTTGAATCGTCCGACCCACATATTTATGCCAATTGATAAGATTGGTAACATCCTTATAAAAACCCGTAACTCCCATTTTAATTTGTTTTCTAAAAAGATGCTCTACACCGGCTTCATAACTGACAGTTTTTTCAGGGAGCAGCCCGGGATTTCCGATATAATTACCTACCTTAGTCAATGATTGGAACTGGTTATTGCGGTATAAATAATAAGCATCCGGACGCTGAAAATAATGGCCATAGGTGAAATACATAATATCATTTTCTGTTAATGGAAATGACAAGCCAATACGTGGGCTGAGCTGGGAATGAGTTTTTGGTGATTGTGGATCCAAGAAAATCGGAATATTATTTTCGTCCATTTCAGTAAATGGTTCTTCATAATTACCTGGATATTTAATATCTCCATCCCGTCCAGTGGGATCAAAGAAATCATATCGAAGCCCAACTAGTGCTGTAATTCCTTCAAATTCTATTTTATCCTGAACGTAGGCACCAAAGTCCAGAGCATCTTCCTCCCAAATATCCTTCCTAAGCCTCCCCAAAGATACAGTCCCACCAGTAGTATCCACTGATCCCCATGTAATATTTTCTACACTGGTGTTATGCTGTTGTAGATCAATTCCTGCTTTAACTAAGTGATTAAAAGTTATCTGGCTTGTTATATCAAGTTTCATTATTTGACTTATGGAATTTTGATTTCGCAATCCTCTATCATCACCACGAATCCACCAATAGTTATTTTCACGGTCTCTATACTTGGGATAAGGGCCTTCAACGTTGGTGTCCCATTCCAAATATTCATCCATATCTCCATCACCATCACGATCTTCAACATCCACGGTGCCTCGGTCATAGGATGACGATGAAGATTGGACACGAAGTTCATAGAAAGTTCCAGGATTTAAAGTATGGGTCCAAACGCCATAAAGAGATTGCTGGTTTGAAGTATGGTTCCATAAATATTCCTGCATACCAGCAACATAATATGTTCTAATGCCGTAGTAATCATAATGAGTTGAGGTATCTACGGGTACACCTAATGAATCATAAGAAATAGTTGTATAAAATGACGTATCCGCTGAATATTTCCCTTGGTCAAATTCTTTAGGATTATCCACATAAATGTATTTCACCAATGTACTATCCCGGATTTCCTGAAATTCATGGTAAGGGTATTCAACCCCTGGTCCATACTTGGATGCAGGATAATAAAAGCTATCCCAGGATTTTTGGCTCATTAATCCTCCCAATGCAAATTTTATATTGGGTGTTAACCGAAAAGTAAGTTTCCCTTGATAAGCCCTTTTACTAGCTTGCTGGTTTAAAAATAAGCCTTGGGTCACATCTGTGAATTCACCAGAGATAAAAAAGCTGCCTTTTAAAGGTAAAGGGCCACTGATATCAAACTGGCTGACTTGCTCCAACTTATGCTGAAAATGGTTCTGCCAAAGAGATGAGTCTACCACATTAGAATCAGCATCATAATATTCTGAATACGCTCCAAGCCATTTATTACGTTCACCCATCAACGATTTATTCAGCTCGGAACCAAAATCTGTTGTTCGCCTCCTATAACTCCCACGAAATGAATCTCCACCCTCTTTTGCAGCCAAGTTTATCACACCAGATTGAACATTTCCATATTCGGCACTAAAACCACCAAGAGTCACTTCCATTTCCTGGATAGCTGATTCCGGAATATCACCTGTGAATCCTCCCAAACTGCTTGAATAGGCTCCTGCAGGGTCCCGGACAGGTACACCATCAATCAAGATTAAAACTTCTCCGATTCGACCACCACGAAAATGGTTTCCAACCACGCCGGCCTGATTCTTGGCAATGGTGAGAAAATTATCAACGGGCTGTTCTTGGATTTCTTTAGATGAAACCATGTGGCGTGATGCAAACTCATCACCTTTTATAAATGGATTTTCCGCAATGACTGTTATGGTTTCTCCACTAATCACTTCTTGGGATAATGCCATATTGATTGTTTCCGTCACATCAATGGAAACCTGTATGTCAATTACTTCATAGGCGGCATAGCCAATCATAGATGCTTTTAGGATATAGGTACCGGAAGGGATATTTAATATAAAGTATTCACCGCGTTCATTGGTTGCGGCACCAAGCGCTGTACCATTAATCATCACGTTGACACCAGCGAGGGACGCACCAGACTCGCTATCTATTACTGTGCCATTTATTTTTCCTGTAACTCCACCATACATTATGGAAATACTTAGGAATATAAATAAAATTTTGTTACCCATTTTGCAATGAAATTTCTTGAATTTTGAAAATTTACCCGATTATAGGGACTGCAAGTATAATATGAGATAGAAAAAAGGAATAGATTTTTCTAACGAAAAAATAAATTAATAAAAAAATATTTTTTGGGCAATCACTTCATAATATTTAGTCCATAAATTCGAAGAATGAAAATAGAAGACTTACGGGATTATAGAATACTAATTCAAATTTATTTTTTTATTGTTTTCTCAGGAAACATCACCGCTCAAACAATTGTAAAAGAGATTCAGAAATTTTCCTATGGAAGAAAAGAATCGTTATTATCCATAGAGAAGTCTCAAATAATCTATTCCCAAAAATCAGTTGAATTAAATGGAAAAACAATCCTGGAATTACGGGATCAACGAATACTAAATATCATCCCAATTCAACGACTAGGAAAAAACGATTTTATTGTTTTGACCAAGGATGATGTTCCAAATAAATCAGATCAAAAATTATATGTGTATTATTTTGATAATGAACAAAACTCCCCTTCTCCATGGTCTGTACCCCTTTATTTTGATGCCAGTATTCCGGAGTCAAAGGTTCTAAATGATAAAATTATTTTCTTACGACCGGAGAGCCAGACATATTCCGTTTATGGATTTGATGGTTCATCAGAAGCCAATTATTCACTATATGACATTGATGAATGGAACCATGAAAAGAAGTTGATCTACCTTGATAACTCCGACAATCATTATATCATTGGAATGCGGTCACCTGTTTTTGATGAAGTAAAAAACGTATCTTTATTTAAAATAAACCTATCTAATGGCCATCAATTCTTATTTGATTTGAATCTGTCCATACCATACTTTGGCTCAATTTCAGACGAGGGCCAATTTGCCATTGTTGGTACGCGTGGACTTAATAAAGATTATACTCAGACTCCTTTTTTATTGATAGGCACTAAAGCAAATAAATTAAATGAAATTCAGTTATCAATATTACCCAGACAAATTTTATGGTTGAATCAAACCCTTTTTCTTATTGATGATTCACAAATTTTATTTATAACTGGTCAAGACGAAAATAAGTTAAAGCAAGAGATGTTTGGCCACCCAATAAATTCTATCTATTCTTTTACCCTCTTCAATTCTGTTTTTACTGTTGGAGCACAAACAATGGATGTATCAAAAACCGGTGTTCAATATTCCAATATTATTTTATATGAGTTTAATGAAAAAACAGGTTCACTTACACACCACTCGCTGACAAAAGAAACTTCATCTCAATTTAAAGTCACTCAAATTGATCAAGACTTTTATCTTCATTCAGATGAAAAAACCCTTCATTACAGAATTGAGTCGAAGTAATGAAATTATTTCAAGCAACTTTTGGAATTATTTTATTATTTCCTGCTCTTTCTTTCTGTTATAATTGGCCTTGTGAACCTTTCAACGAAGCACATTGGATAAATGGAACATTTTGCGAATGTCGGTCCGGATCATCAGGAGATATTGATCATTTTCACGACGGAGTTGATATTCATCTCCCCGAAGGATCTGCTGTTTATTCTGTAATCAATGGGACTGTAACCAGTTATAGCACCGCCCAGCAATCCGGGATCAATTCTTATGTTCGAGTCGGACGCTATGCATATGTCCATATAAATCCAAATCCTGCAATGAATGTGGGTGATAATATCACCGCCTATGAGACTATTTTAGGATGGACTAATTCCTGGAACCATATTCATTTCAAGGATGGGTATCCAGGGGAGGAAATTAATGCGATTCGATTGAATGGCGGGTTAAATCCATTGGTGGATAACTATAATCCCCAAACCCATTGGGTCAAATTTTATGAAGATAATTCCGCCTCTCAATTTGTAAATAATCGTGTAACGGGATTAGTAGATATTGTTTGTAAATCCACCGATCGCACCGATGATGGTCCCATCAGTGACAATAATGGCATTTACAAAATCGGATTTGAAATATTCAATAGTAGCAGTGAATCTGTTTACGGACCCTTTTTACCATTTGAGTTTAATGCAATCCCCGTTTCAGATAGTTATATCACAAATGTTTATTTCCCCGGCTCAAGTACAAGTATCTACATCTACACAATTTCAAATAATCTTTATACAAATAATGCCTTGAATGTGACTGGGTGGGATGTGGGAGATTATACAGCGCGGATTTATGTCTTTGATCAATATTTAAATGCAGACACAACCGATGTGAATTTTGAAGTTATGGAAACCGATACAGAACCGCCATCATCCCCAGAAATTATTTCAATCCTGCAAGAAGGAAATGGATTCATATTGAAATGGCTTGCCAACACAGAAGTTGACTTAGCAGGGTATCGCCTTTATTTCAGTTACGATATGGAAACCTGGTACAGCAACCATGATGAGTCTTATTTAACTGCAGATGATACGCAGTTTCAAGTCGGGTCATTCTTTAATAACACAGGTTTTTTCAGAATGTCTGCAGTGGATAACGCACCAATTCCAAATGAAAGCGCAATCTCGGATATATTTGTATTTCGGCGAAGCAATGGCGGGCAAAAATTGCTCTTTGTAAATTCGTTCAGCCAACAAAATGGTTTATCTGAATACCCATACGCCGGTAATGCAGGATTACTTGCAGATAGCCATGGTATCGGAATTGGAACAGTGAATGATACCCTTTTCTTCATAGACTCAACATTTACAATTCCAGCATTTTATTTACCCATTGTTTTTACAGGAAATTCAGTAAACTCAATTCCTAGTGCACTCGCAAATCAATTATACAATTCTTCTTTTTGGATCATTGGATCCAAATCAAGCGAATCACTTACTTTATCGATACCCGGGACTGATTTATTAGAAAATTATCTTGATGTTGATTTTGCAGGTTCAATTTCGCTTCCAACCGAGATTAATGGAATTAATATTCCGTATGACAATTTTTCTACTTCAAATTTATTAATCGAAATTGGATTTGATAGCATAAATACCTTTGCCAGTCCATTGGACGAATCTCTAGCCTATCCAATTTTAACTGATTCTCTTGGCTTGATTATTGGTGTTGCTGTAGCTGATCCGCCTTCTATATTGTCCTCCATACCAATAGAAATTTTGGGAGAAGATGACAGAATCAATTATTTTGATCGCGCCATGGTATTCCTGATGGATACAACACTTGCAATTTCCGATGAAACCCAGATACTCAAAAAACCGACCATCACTTTTTATCCGAATCCTTTTAACAGCAATGGCGTTTTTCAATTAAATGCGAAAATTGGATTGTACCACATAAAATTATTCAATATTCTTGGGCAACTTGTTTGGAGAAAAGACCTTTCTTTTACGCGATCAGGTGATATGACTTTTTCTTTACCAAAAAACATCCGAGACGTATTAATATCAGGACCTTATTTCATACAAATTGAAAAAAATGGCAAAAGAATTGCGTCAAATAAAATTCTACTCATTAAATAATTTCCAGAAATGACTTCACAATCTTTAATGGTCTTAGACCCGTCCTTGATTGAGCCAGAGATACAATCATATAACCATATTTCTTCTCGGTCTCCTGTCCCCACTACTTATCATTTACCGGCTTTATTTGATCCAAAAAGTATGGATAAAGTGATAGGTGAAACATGCGGTATTATTCTGATGGGAAGTGCTGCATCTGTTTATGAAAAGCATGATTGGCTGAAAAATATTCATTCAATAATGGATCAGGCTTTTGCTCGTAGCATCCCAACTCTTGGCATATGTTTTGGACATCAATTCATTGCCCATATGTTTGGGGGAACAATCGATTATCTTTGGAATGATAAAAAAAAGAGAGGTGCCAGGTCGGTAAAACTGAATAGCCATTCAATATTAGGAGAATCTGCAGAAGGAAATCTTATTTACTCACATCGAGAAGGCGTTACAACATGTCCTTCAAATTTTGATATATCAATTTCCAGTGAAATGGTTAAAATTGATGGAATCACTCATAAATCAAAGCCAATTTGGGGAATCCAACCCCACATTGAAGCGACCTATGCTTTTGCAAAAAGAAGTGGCGTTTCGAAAGAAAATTTTCAACCGGCATTCCAATTTGGCACTCGGATTCTTGATCAATTTTTGGAAAAATTTGAAGAGGTACCTTTTGACAAAAATTAGACTTCTATTTTTTATAGCATCGTTTTGTGTCTTTTCCTGTGCCACTCACCCTGCATTGTTTAATAATATAGGTACTCCCGCTCTGAAAAAGTCAATCAATACACTTATTGTAGACTCGGGCCTTGAAGTGAATATGAGCATCAAAGTGGCTTCCCTTAATTCAGGTGAAATACTGTATGCCCTGAATAGTCAAAAACGGCTCCTCCCTGCCAGTAATAATAAATTGTACATCTGCGCTGCAGCATTAACCAAACTTGGCTCTGATACTATTTTTGAAACAGCCATTTACCAAAATGAAAATAATCTTTTTTTAAAAGGTGGTGGCGATCCAGATTTTACCTTGGCCCAATTAGATTCATTGGCTCAAATTATTTCTTCACTGATTGAATCAGTAGATACTCTATTTGTAGATGAAAGCCTTATGGATACGCTCCATTATGGAGAAGGTTGGATGTGGGATGAGGGTTCCTGGTGGTATGCTGCTCCTATTAGCGCATTATCCCTAAATGACAATTGTGTGGATTTTTATATCCAACCTGGAGAATTAGGACAATCGGTCCAGGTTTCTACTAACCCAACTACAAATTATATCCAGATTGATAACCAATCAATAACCGTGAATGATACGGTTGATTTTCAAAAGTTTAAAATTGAACGTGACTGGGCTGGACGTTCCAATTCATTTACTTTAAGTGGTGAAATTCTGGATACTTCATCCATAGATACCCTGATTCGGAATATTTATCATCCGCCACTTTTTGCAGGAAATGTTTTGAAAGAAATGCTTGCAAAAAAAGGGACAAGAATAAAAATAGTTTCCATCGGTAATGTAACTGAAAATTCCAAACTATTGGTTTCCCACAAATCCGATTCATTGCTCCAATCAGCCTTAAACCTGATGACAGAAAGTGATAATCTGACGGCAGAATTATATGTAAAAACTCTGGGAATCTCTGATGATAAACCCGGGAATTGGAACGATGGAATAACGACTGTAAAATCTTTCTTAGCCGATTCGACAGGAATTGATACATCATCAATTCGGATTGCAGATGGTTCCGGTGTTTCCCGTTACAACTGCTCACTTACATGTACACAAGCCCATTTAAAAATGACTTTTTATATGTCCTTCCGGGGGGTGGTTTTAAGGGAACACTGAAAGATCGGTTGGAAACAACTGGTTCAAAGATTCGAGCAAAGACCGGGCATTTATCTGGTGTAAGTTGTTTATCTGGATATGCATTTTCTCCAAAATATGGACCGATTGCATTCTCTATGCTGATGAACGGGTATATTGGCTCATCTAAAGATTATCGGCAACTCCAAGACCGCATCTTAGGATTATTAATTCATGATTAAACCTCCGGCTCTAAAATCAAATGCCACCATTGGCATAGTGAGTCCATCTTCATGGATGAATAAATCAGATTTGAAATTGGCTATAACTGTATTTGAAGAAAAGGGCTACCATCTTGTTTTGGGCGAAAATGTATTTTTGAAAAATCATACATTTGCAGGGACACCAGAACAAAGAGCCAATGATATTAATGGCATGTTTGCCAATCCAAATATTGATGCTATTATTTGTGCTCGGCGAATCCAAAAATATTTATGGGGTATAGCGATGTGACAGCATTTCTTACATCCATCACACAAAAAACCGGACTTGTTACCTTTCATGGTCCCATGTTGTCTAGCTTTAAAAAGGGAATGGTGGATTATAATTTTGATTTAATAGAAAAAACTTTATTCGGCTATGAATCTATAACAATCCAATCACCACATGAATTACAATGCCGCGTTTTAAAATCCGGAAAAGCTGAAGGGCCGCTTTGGGGTGGAAATATGTGCCTATTGGTCAATCGATTGGGTACACCCGATCAATTAAGTACAGCTGGTACAATTCTATTTATTGAAGATATTGATGAATATTCATACGCATTCGACCGAATGTTGGTACACATGAAAAAAGCGGGCATGTTTAAAAATATTAAAGGTCTCATTATAGGTGAATTGGTTGAGATGAAAGATTATGATGATCCATTTGGGAAATCCACAGATGAAATAGTCATGGATGTATGTGGCGATCTGGATATTCCCATCATTTCGAATTTCCCCTGCGGACATGGAATATATCAAGCGACAC
>LWDU01040445.1_pt1 | contig 24065 bp, 16 predicted proteins | sample 727161 | NCBI WGS metagenome assembly LWDU01 (sample SAMN04566230, study PRJNA314399) | hydrothermal vent metagenome | isolation source: deep sea hydrothermal plume seawater | place: Mexico: Gulf of California, Guaymas Basin | collected 2004-07-11
CAGAGGGTTGGCCAACGCGGCAAATCGCTGGCAATCAACGGGGCGTTGGGACGACTGGCGTGATCGATGGTGACATGGAAGGTGTGAACGAGTGGCGAACGAAGATCTGGTAAACAGACCGCTTTGGTTGCGTTGGTGGCCCGGTCTACCGAAACTTTGGCAGCGAGGTGACCGCACTGCGTTGACCTTAGCGATTGGGTTTGCGGTGGCGCTAAACGTGTCCATCGCGAGTTACGGGATTTGGCCAGATGTGCTGCCAGAGTCGGTCCGTATCGTTTGGACGTTGTCCATTGCCATAATTTGGGGATTGTCCCTTTCCAAAGTGAAAATTCACGTGACGACATCAAGTTCAGATGCCGAAAAGGAAGAGGACCAGGGCTTGTTTATCAAGGCACAAGAGGAATACTTAAAAGGCCACTGGTACGAAGCGGAGTCGCTGCTCACGCAACGGCTCGGAGGGAATCCAAATGACGATGCAGCCCGTTTGTTGCTGGTCAGCGTTTATCGACGTGCATCCCAGCCCAGCAAAGCGTTTGAACAACTGGATGAAATCCGATCGACTCAGGATTGGCAGTGGGAGATGAAGCAGGAACGACAGCAAATTGAGCGGAGTCAACAACGACCGACTGACGACGTATTGCAGAACAGTCACGAATTTGGGGACAATACAGCAGGCCGACCGAATCGAGCTGCATAACGGCATGCCCTTTGCTTCCCTAGACTTTACTTAACCGACAAACTGCCAAAACGACCGAGACTATTTCGGCATAGCATTGACATTTGGCAGCTGTTTTTGATGAAGACGGCGTAGCAGACAACAACCTTGGACCCGACGTGCCTCTTTCTACTGGGAGGCGAATTCCCTGTGACACAGGGGGGGTGGAATATGTACGAGAGATTTACCGACCGCGCACGAAAGGTAATGCAACTTGCAAACCAGGAGGCGCAGCGATTCAACCACGAGTACATTGGAACTGAGCACATTTTGCTTGGGCTGGTGAAAGAGGGAAGTGGCGTGGCCGCCAACGTCCTCAAGAACCTCGATGTGGACTTACGAAAGATCCGACTGGAAGTTGAAAAGCTAGTTCAGAGTGGCCCAGAAATGGTCACCATGGGCAAGCTGCCCCAGACGCCTCGCGCCAAAAAAGTCATCGAGTATTCGATGGAAGAGGCTCGCAATCTGAATCACAACTACGTCGGAACCGAGCATATCCTTTTGGGTCTACTCCGCGAGCAGGAAGGGGTTGCGGCCCAAGTTCTGATGAACCTCGGCCTTAAGCTCGAAGAAGTGCGAGAAGAGGTGCTAAACCTACTTGGCCACGGTGTCGAAGGTGGAGAGAGTGAACGGGGTGGACGAGAATCTGGTGGTGGTGAATCCTCCTCGTCCTCACGTAGCGGAAAGTCGAAGACACCGGCTCTCGACAGTTTCGGACGCGACTTGACTGACTTGGCTCGCAAGGGAACCCTGGATCCGGTCATTGGCAGAGAAAACGAAATTGAGCGAGCCATCCAGGTACTCTGCCGACGCACAAAGAACAATCCAGTGTTGCTTGGCGAAGCGGGCGTTGGCAAAACGGCGATTGTGGAAGGATTCGCGCAAATGGTTATCGATGGGAACGTTCCCGAGTTGCTAGCCGAAAAACGGATTGTGGTATTGGATTTGGCCATGATGGTGGCCGGTACCAAATACCGCGGCCAGTTTGAAGAGCGAATTAAGGCGGTCATGAACGAAGTGCGTCGTGCGAAGAACACGATCTTGTTCATCGACGAGTTGCATACGCTAGTAGGTGCCGGTGGTGCTGAAGGCGCGATTGACGCCGCCAATGTCCTCAAGCCGGCATTATCTCGCGGCGAGATTCAGTGCATCGGTGCCACGACGCTGGACGAATACCGCAAGTACATTGAAAAAGACAGCGCTCTGGCTCGACGTTTCCAGGAGATTATTGTCGAGCCGACAGGCAAAGTCGAAACGATAGCGATTCTCAAGGGTTTGCGAGAGCGTTACGAAGAGCACCACCGTGTGCAAATTACCGATGACGCGGTTGTGGCCGCCGTTGAGATGTCGGAGCGTTACATCACCGCTCGGTGCTTGCCGGACAAGGCCATTGACGTGATTGACGAAGCCGGAGCTCGCGTCCGTCTGTGCTCGATGACGCGTCCACCGGACTTGAAAGACATCGACGAAGAAGTTGAGCGTCTGAACAAGGAAAAAGAAGAAGCGGTTGCCAATCAGGACTTCGAAAAGGCGGCAGCCTTGCGCGATCAAGCTGACAAGCTACGCAAGAAAAAAGAGACAATCACGCGGGAATGGCGAGAGAAGTCACGAGAAACGGACGGTGTCGTTGACGAGGAGATCATTGCCGAAGTCGTTTCCAAGATGACCGGTATCCCGCTTACTCGATTGTCCACCGAGGACAGTATGCGTCTGATGAGCATGGAGGACGATTTGCATCGTCGTGTCATCAGCCAAGAACAGGCAATAAAGTCCGTCGCCAAGGCGGTACGTCGAAGTCGCAGCGGATTGAAAGATCCGAAGCGGCCAACCGGATGTTTCATCTTTGCCGGACCGACTGGGGTCGGCAAAACGCTGCTAGCGAAGGCTGTTGCCGAATTCATGTTTGGTGACGCCGACGCGCTCATTCATATCGACATGAGTGAGTATATGGAAAAGCACAACGTCAGCCGACTGATTGGAGCGCCTCCCGGATACGTTGGATACGAAGAGGGCGGGCAGCTGACCGAGAAGATTCGTCGGCGTCCCTATGCGGTTGTCTTGCTTGATGAAATCGAAAAAGCACATCCAGACGTGTTCAATATGCTGCTGCAGGTCATGGAAGAAGGACGATTGACTGATAGTTTCGGTCGCAATGTCGATTTCCGAAACGTCATCTTGATCATGACCACCAATGCGGGCGCCGAGGCGATTAAGAACGAAGCACACTTCGGTTTTCAATCGCAGGGTGAAGACGCCTCCTATGAGAGCATGAAATCGAGAGTGATGGACCAAGTCGAAAAGGTCTTCCGTCCCGAATTCCTCAACCGGTTGGACGAGACCATCATTTTCCGGCACTTAACCAAGGACGATCTTAACGAAGTCATTAACTTGGAAATTGCCAAGGTCCGAGACCGGTTAGCCGACCGTGGACTCGACTTAATTTTGACTGACGCCTCTAAAGAATTGTTGATCCGCAAAGGTACTCATCTGGAGATGGGTGCTCGCCCGCTTCGCCGCGCGATTGAGAATCAGATTGAGGACCCGTTGGCAGAGGAATTGCTTCTCGGTGTCTTTGTCGGGATGGATACGGTCATCGTCGATGGAATCCGCGACGACAACGACAAGGTCGTGCGGCTGATCTTCCGTGGTGAATTGAGAAACGAGAAAGAATCCGAAGCGGATCCAGAACCGGCAACGGCTGTCGCCTCCGACACTCCCGACGAGGAATCGGACGCCGAAGGTTGAGCCGGGAGCCCTGTGACCAGACTAGACGTCGATTGCGTTCGCGAAGGCTGCTCGATCCATAATGAAGCGGAATCGCGCGGAAGCGTCTCGGCCCATTAGATCGCTCATGACACGGTCGGTTTCCAATTGATCGTCAATCTCGACGCGGAGAAGTCGTCGAGTGCGTGGGTTGAGTGTTGTATCCCAAAGAATGTTGGGCATCATCTCCCCCAATCCTTTAAAGCGAGTGATCTCGGGCTTGGATCGGCCCTGGTGTTCCTCCAGGATCCGTTGGCGGTCGGCTTCATCCGCCGCCCAATAGGTCTCCTTGCCAATGTTAATTCGGTACAGCGGGGGTAGGCCTACGAACACCTTGCCGAGCGAGATCAACGCTGGCATATGGCGATAGAAAAAGGTGAGCAGGAGCGTCGTAATATGGTGTCCGTCCGAGTCGGCGTCGGCCAAGAGGATCACACGATCGTATCTCATCCTCGCCGGGTCGAGGTCTTTGCCTATCCCGCATCCGAGGGCGGTAACAATGTCCTGAAGCTCCTTGTTTTCCATGACACGTTTGAGTGTCACGGACTCGGTGTTGAGTACTTTTCCGCGAAGCGGCAGGATCGCTTGATGATTGCGATTGCGGGCCTGTTTTGCAGTGCCACCGGCCGAATCACCTTCAACGATGAACAACTCGGACTCCTCGCGGCCGTTGTCCAAACAGTCACTGAGTTTCCCTGGCAGCATCAATCGATTTGTGCCACCCATTTTTCTTGAAACGGCGGCAGAGGCAGCGCGTGACGCTTCGCGTGCTCGGGCGGCTGAAATGATTCGAGCGGCAATGGTCTCCGCGACGGATGTGTTGTCGTTTAGCCACTGTTCGAGAGCCGCTCGCACGCTGCTGTCCACGACGTTCTGTAATTCAGGGTTGTTCAGGCGCTCTTTGGTTTGGCCTTGAAACTGCGGATCATGGACGAAGAGCGATAGGATACACAGCAGCCCCTCTCGAATGTCGTCATGAGTGATTTTAACGCCACGTGGGATGAGTTCGTGCGTTTCAAAGTAGTTGCGAACGGCCTTAGAGAGTCCACTTCGCAGACCATTTTCATGCGTGCCACCGCTGATCGTGGGAATGCCATTGGCGTAGGTGCGTATATGTTCGTCCGTCGATTCAGTCCATTGAAGTACCAGTTCGAGACGTTCGCCGTTGAGCTTTTCCAGTCGGAACGGCGGATCGTGAATTGGCTTGCATTGTCGTTCCTCGGCGATCTTCGTCAGAAACTCAACGATACCGTTGTCGTGTTGGTACGTCTCTTTGCTGTTGTTGGTTTTGTCGGCAAAGTTGAACTTGATTCCCCGATGCAGGAAACTGACCGTTTCCAACCGATCGCGGATAATGGTCGACTGAAACTCTGTCTTGGGAAACACTGTTGGGTCCGGCGTGAAGGTGATAATCGTCCCCGTGCGGCGAACTGCGTTTTTGCCTCGGCGGAGTTTGGTGGTCGGTTTTCCCTTGGCGAAGTCCATACGGTATTCGCGCCCGTCGCGTCGTACGATGGCGATAAGTTCCTTGGACAGAGCGTTTACGACGGATGCGCCAACGCCGTGCAGGCCACCGCTCGTTGCGTAGTTTTTTCCTTCAAATTTTCCACCGGCATGGAGCGTCGTCAGAATGGTCTCCAGTGCTGATCTCTTGGTCTTAGCAAGCGTGTCGACTGGAATGCCGCGACCATCATCGGAGACCGTGATCGTGTGACCGTTTGCATGCAGTACGACCCCAATCTCTGTGGCATGGCCATTCATGGCTTCGTCGATTGAATTGTCGAGGATTTCCCAGATAAGGTGATGAAGACCCGGCGAGCCAACTCCGCCTATGTACATTCCCGGGCGTTTGCGAACGGGTTCTAGGCCTTCGAGGACGACGATGTCATCGCCCGTGTATGAACGTTGTGCTGTCGTACTCATGTGTTACTTTCGGCGAGCGGTTCAGGTGCCACAATGTCATCCGTGATGATCTTCGTGATCTTGCCATTTTTCTGAATCTCGATCCCTTTTCCTCCTCGCGATGTCGTGCGGTACTTGACCGTGGAGATCGTCTTCTTCGCGCCTCGATTGGTCTCAACAATCAATAAATCACGATCTCCATGTGAGGGTTTGTAACCCAACAGGCGATCACTCTTGGCCAACTTGATCAACAGCACGCCCTTACCTGGTCCGGAAAGGTAATTAACCTCTTCAGCGCGACATACCATCGCGCGGCATTGGTTCGAAACAGCGAGAATCGTCTCGTGGCCGTCGATCGCATGCACATCGATGATCCTTGCGCCTTTCGCTGGTCGAGCGAAGCGACGACCATTGCGTGTCGACGGTTCGGCATAGGCCTCGAAGCCGAACCTGAGTGCATAGCCATTGGAAGATGCCGCGAAGCCGTGAGTTGTGGGGCAGAGATCCGGGCGTCGAGTGTTGACAGTCATGTCCCCGATTGTCCGTGGATCGAACGACAAAGCGGACACAATCCGCTCGCCATCTTTTAGTTTGAAGAGTTTTTGGATCGGCTCACCGTACCCAGTCGTGGCTGGGATCTCGATCATGCGAACGGTATAGCAAGTGCCGAAACTTGAAAAGAACGCCACGGTCGAGCGAGTTGAACCTGCTACACAAGCGAGAATCCGATCACCTTCCCGCGTTCGACTCTTGGAGAGGTCGAGGATCTGTTTTTGGCGTTTCACCCAACCGTCAGCGGTCACGACGACAACGCAGTTTTCAGCAATGATGAAATCTTCCACTGAATACTCGGGTTCTTCGCCGACCGATTCCAGCGACGTTCGGCGTTTACCCTCGGGAGTCTTGCCGTATGTACTTAGCAGGTGGTTGATCTCCTCGCGCACCGTGCTCCATCTTCCGGAGTTCGTCGTATCGGCAGTGTCTTCGGCAAGCAACTTGCGGATCTTCCTGGCGCGAGACTTTTTCGCCTTCGCTTCGTCGAGGATCAGGTTGATTTCCAGTTTGGCAAGTCGGTAGAGTTTAAGTTCCAGGATCGCGTCGGTTTGAACGGCATCCAGCCCGCCCTTATCAGCAGGGAACCTCTTCATGATTTTCTGGGCGGCGTCCTGCTTGCCGTTGGACCGTCGTATGATCCGGATGATCTCGTCCAACGCGTCGAAAACCAGAATGAACCCATTCAAAATGTGGAGGCGACTCTTCAGTAATTGCAATTCATTCTCCAGCCGACGTGTGACCACGTTTAGGCGGAAATGCAAAAAGTGCCATAAGATTTCCTTCAAACCCAGTCGCGCCGGAAGGCCCAATTCCGGGTTCTCTGTTGGCTCCAAGCAAGTCATGTTGACGCCGAAAGAGGTCTGAAGCGATGTATGTTTGTACAAGTAAGCCAAGGCCATATCCGGGTCAGCGCCTTTTCTTAACTCCAAATCGATGCAAACGTCGTTTGTCGAAACGTCTTTGACGTCAAGAACCAGAGGCAGTTTGCTGGAGAAGACGATGGTCGAAATCTGTTCGACGAGCGTTGATTTGTTGACGCTATAGGGGATCGAGTTGATGCGGAGGATCGTATTCTGGCCCTTTTTTGAGACCAGCGTCGAAGTTCCACGGACTTGCAGACTACCGGCTCCGGTTCGGTAGATGTCTCGCAGCTCTTCTTTCGAATTGGTAATCTGACCGCCCGTAGGAAAATCGGGTCCCTGGATGGCGTCCTTAGCGACCAGTTGGTAGTCCTTGATTTCTGGGTCGTTAAGTAACTTGAGTAGTGCTCGGCATACTTCGGCCAAATTGTGCGGCGGGATGTTGGTTGCCATACCGACGGCGATGCCCGTTGAACCGTTGACTAACAGGTTCGGTAGTCGACTAGGCAACACGACAGGCTCTTTGCCAGACCCATCGTAGCTGTCCTTGAAATCGACCGTATCGCTCGATAGGTCCTCAAGGAGTTCGGCGGCCACCGGCATCAACCGGCACTCGGTGTATCGGAAGGCGGCCGCATTGTCGCCATCGATCGAACCGAAGTTGCCACTTCCATCAATCAACGGCATTCGCAAGGAGAAGGGTTGGGCCATTCGTACCAAGGCATCGTAAATGGCACTGTCGCCGTGCGGGTGATAGTTGGCCATCACGTCGCCAACAACCTTGGCACATTTTCTGTGTTTGGTCGTGTGGTCCAGCCGTTGTTTGTGCATCGTGTACAGGATGCGGCGTTGGACCGGTTTCAGTCCGTCGCGGACGTCTGGCAGCGCGCGGCTGGTAATGACAGACATCGAGTAATTCAGGTACCGGCTCTGCGCAATTTCCCGAAGCGTCATCTGCCGTGTCGAATTCTCGATCAACTCCTTGATCGCGACGCCGTCATCGTCACTCTTTGCTTTTCGCTTGCGGCCTCCAGTTTTCGCGGACTTGCCGGACTTGCGAGCGGGTTTGCCGTTTTTGTGTTGACCATTGCGGCCCTTCGAGCTGCTCGCACGCCGTTTTGCCACGTTCGCGGATCCTTCAATATTGTGTGGCCTGAATGGCCGTTATAGGTACTTTCAGCTACAGGTGTTTCGCGAAAAATCGACCTGCTGCAGGTGACGGAATATGCCTCAGAAGTCCCGATCGAATCGTTGGTTCTTCGGGCACAGCGCGGAATTCCGTTTCACTGCCGACCTGTTTCGACATCGCGAATGTTGCCCCAGCCATCGTCGCGAAGATCACGCTTCCCGACCGGATGGAGGAATGGGGCGATTATAGCGACTTTGACGCCGTGGTGGGAGACGGAAGAGTGCGGACAAACGTCCGGTGAAACCGCGGTCGCGCTTCCCCCGAGCCCAAAACAACGGTACTTCCGTCGTTTTTCTCGCCAGCGGCGAGTTCAGTTACCGGCACCTCGAGTCTGATTTTCTTGCCACTCTGTATTTAGAAAATCGACGGCCCGCCGCAACTGTTCAAGAGCCTCGGCACCCTCTCCCTCTTTTGCCAGCTGAGTCGCTTTGGAAATGTACATCCGACCGTCTCCATCCGGGTCATGCCAGCCATTGGCTGCGGCCTCTTGGGAGACGCGGAACACATCAGAAATCATCGCTTGCACGTCGGCGACCAAGTCCTCGCAATCAGCAACGGCATACGGGGCCTTGCCCATCCGCTGGCCCTGTGGAATCGTTACACCGCGCGACCGGTTCTTAAGTCTCCACAATGCGACTCCGGTTGCTCCCAAAAAGGCGGCGATGAACAGGATCGCCGCGAGGATCGGTTGTTGAACGATCAATGCTCCAAATCCGCCAAGTACGGCGATTCCCAACGCGACCCACGTCGGTAAGGGAATGGGCGGTTGGCTGATATTTGCGCCGATGGTTATCGGTTCAAACTCGTCTCGATTCGTCACCACGGGCAGGCCAGTTGCTTTGGCCAGCACGAGGGTGATGTTGTCTGTCCCACCCCGAATATTTGCTAGGTTCTGCAGCAGTGACGCCGCGGCACGCAACGGCAGCGTCGACAAGATCGCCGAAAATTCGTCGTCGCTGACCAAACCGCTCAGGCCATCACTGCAGAGCAAGAACAGGTCGTCCTTCTCGACTGCGAACGGTCCTTCGAAGTCGGGCTGGACATGAGGATAGGGGCCAATTGACCGAGTGATGACGTTCTTCGGTATCGCGTCGGCAAGTACGTGCTCATCGTCCAATTGACCTGCCGCTCGCATCTCCCAAACGAGACTATGATCGAAGGTCAGCTGCTCCAGCCGTCGATTTCGAAGTCGATAAACGCGGCTGTCGCCAACATTCGCAACCAACGCACCCTGTGGTAACAGTACAAGGGTGCTGAGTGTGGTACCCATGCTGTTGAACTCAATGTTTGCCTGACCTCGGCGATGTACCTCCTCGTTGGTTTCCACGATCGCTCGGTAGAGAGCTTCTGGGGACGAGTCCGACGTGTGTTTGCGGTAAAGATGCGGAAGGTTTTCGGCAGCCAACTTGCTCGCCAGTTCGCCCGACACTTGCCCAATCGTCCATTCCACTTGCCAGGACGACGGCATATTGGTCTTGGTTATTTGCACGTCGACGACCGATATCGGTCACCGCGACGTACTCAAGACAGTTGTTCCACTGACCTGCTTCCTGGGCCATAGTCTTCCCATTTGTACCAATCAAACCCGCGGAGAGAACGTCGAAAGGACGCTCTACAGCGGCCTATTTTAACCACAAACCTTCGAAGATTCATGAAATAGTGACGATCGATCGAAGCTATCTGGGGTTATTGATAATAGTCTTTCCCGTGGTCGGCGAACGGTTGAGCATGCTACGAGCGCCAATTGCCCCCCCAGGATCTCGGGCAATCTTGTCGGTAGCAATGTAGAGGTTGTCCACGTTCATCAATTGGTCGGTTTCCCGCATCAGTCGATTCAGATTGTCATAGGCCTCGGAATTGTACACGAGTTTGCCAAGCGTTCCCTGCTGCCTGTTGATTGCGGTCGTCATGTTCACCAACTGTTCAAGGACTTCGTCCAATCGCCGAATTGAATTATCGATGTTGTCGACGATTTGCGGCCCCCGTTCGCCGAGCGGCTCGGTAAACCGCTCCAAATTCGCTAGGTTGGTATCTACACGCTCGGCGACCGTTTGGAACTCCTTCACGACATTTCGGCTCTCGGCGAAGAACAGCTTTGCTTCGGTCATTACGGTCGGCAGGTCATCCAACGCGGTCTTTAGGCGGACTCTCAATTCTTCGTCGCCAAATACGTCCTCGACGGCCATCATTGTAGAATTGAACTGATCGAGGGCCGTTTCGGCTTTCTGTACCACTCGGACGATCTGGTCGCGGTTGCCGCCCAACCCTTGAAGGCCTTTCAGGATGGTGCTGGCCGTCGATGCGGCCGTCTCAATTTCGGCGGCCGCGCGTTGAATGGAACCAAATGCATCGGTGAATCGCGATTCGAGGTTCACGAGCACTTCAAAGGGATCGCCCATGACTTTGCCCGTGCCGATAAAGTCTCCGTCCGTGAGCTGTTCGGTTGTCGGGTTCGCCAAGTCCGGAACAAACTCGATAATGGCGTCACCGCTGACAAAGTTGGCGGTCTTGATGCGGGGTTGTTCGGTCGCCTTGACGGGCTTGGATTTGTCAAGTGACAACGTAACCAACACGCCCCCGTCATCAGTCAATTGCACGCCCGAAACACGACCAACGAGGACACCACTTTTTCGTACAGGAGTTCCGAACTTCACTCCTGGTGCCTGGGGAAACTTGACATTGACGGTGTATTCCTTCGTCCAGAAATGCCGACCGGGCCCAAAAAGACCGACCAAAATCGCGAGCACTATCGCAGCTGTCAGCACCAAAATGCCGACTCGAAGACCGAGTACTTGATCATCCATCGCTTCCACTCCGCCCTTGCTGTAGTTCCATCAATCGTTCACCTGCTTCACCGCGAACAAACTGCGCAACTCGTTTGTCACTCGTTCGATCCAATTGGCTGGGTGGGCCATCGAACAGTACTTGGGGCTGGTCGTGATCGAGCCGGGTGGTGGGATACAACATGACAACTCGGTCTGCAACTTTTCTCGCCGTCCGCATGTCGTGTGTGACAATCACACTTGTCACGTCATAGCGGTGTCGCGTTCGCAACATCAATTCGTTGATCACATCACTCATGATTGGATCCAGCCCTGTCGTTGGTTCGTCATAAAACACCAACTCGGGTTCCATCACCAAGGCTCGTGCGACACCCACTCGTTTGCGCATTCCGCCAGAGAGTTCGGCAGGTTTTTTCTTGAGAACTTCTTCAGGAAGACCCACTTCGGCGAGCACGCTATGAACCTGTTCACGTATTCGTGCCGGACGGTGATTGGTGTGCTCTCGGAGCGGAAATGCGATGTTCTGTCCAATGGTCATGCTGTCGAACAAGGCGGCATTCTGAAACACAAACCCCATGCGGATTCGTTGCTTTGACAATTGGTGGTCGTCCAGCCGAGATAGATCTTGACCATCAAAAACGACTTTGCCCTTCGATGGTCGTACCAGTCCGACCATCGACTTTAACAACACCGTCTTTCCACAGCCACTTTCGCCGATTACGGCAACTGTCTCACCTCGCGGCACGGTAAGATCGATGTTCCTCAGGACGGTTTGGCCGGAAAACGTCACCGTTAACGCTGAGACCTCAAGCATCGGTTGTGACCCGCAACCAGTGCCTTCACTGACGGGACCCATGTCATCGGCGTTCTGTTGATTGACGGTCAAAGCAACGATGCTCCGTGAGGCCAAATCGAGACATAGAAGGCATCGAGCATGATATTGAGAATTAGATCAAGAACCAAAATTAACACAAACGAATACACAAAGGCGGCTGTGGCGGCGCGACCAACACCCTCCGCGCCTGGCGAACAGTGGAATCCACGATAACAGCTGACCATCGCAATCGTGCCCCCGAAGAAGGAGCTCTTGAAAACACCGCTAAACAAGTCGAAAGCACCAACGAACTCAACCGAGTTGACCGTATAGTGGTGATGGTCGATGCCAAGGATTACCACACTATAAAATGCACCACCGACAATTCCCATGAAGTCGGCCATCACTGTCAATGCGGGGATCAACAGGACGCATGCCATGAAACGGGGAACGACCAGATATTGAATCGGATCGGCTCCCATGCACTCCAGAGCGTCGATCTGCTCTGTCACTCGCATCGTTCCCAACTCGGCCGCCATCGCACTCCCCACTCGTCCGGCCAGCATGGTGGCAGCGAGGACCGGTCCCAATTCTCGCACGAGCGACATGTTGATTACGGCGCCGAGACGGGTCTCGAGCCCAATCTGGCTGAAGTGTGAATAGCTTTGCACGGCCAACACCATACCAATAAACGTTCCAGTCAACGCGATCACCGGCAGCGATCGAACACCGACTTGATAAAACGTGGCAATCAGATTCGCACGACCTGGAAATCGAATTACCATCCACCGTATTGTTCGACCGATGAAGACCGCCCACAGTCCAGTAGCTGTGATGGCGTCAAGCACCAGGTTGCCCCAGTCGGTGATCAGTTCAACGATCGCACCCCCACGTTGAGAATTTGGTCGATCTTGAGGTGATAACGTGCCGCTAGACACCGCAAACCTCTCTCTATTTATCACGAGCCAAGATGCGGAATGGGCGCACACGGACCCATTGAAACCGTCAAACCTGGATCTCTCCTATTTTCATCGCCCCAACCAGTTGGCAACTTGAGCAATCTTTTCTGGTTATGCCGGTTATTTTGGGAGCAGATTTCTCTTGCCATTGCCCAGCGTCGAGCGAACACCTAGCAGAAAAAGCAACCAACGCCGCGCACCGCGAAACGGTACCGCAAATCGACGGTGCATACGAATCCACCACGGTCGGTTTTCGACGATAGCGAACACCGATTCATCGCACAGATCGGGCCGACAGTACAGTCTGTGTTTTGCCAGATGATAGAGATCGCGTGTTGGTTCACACGGTCTCTCTCACTCCAAAACGTCGACATTTATCGGGAATCGACCGGTAGGCCGATTACCTGTCCGGCGGATGCTTGGTTCCGTAGGTCTTCCCCGCGACTCACTAATTGGCGAGCGTCGGTCGGTTGAGATGGAATCAGCTCGAAATAGACCACGCGGTCATCTCGGATTTCGTAGGGCCAGAGATTCTCGACAAAGAAGTCAATGACGGGAAATTCATACCAAGGGATACCAAAGTCGCGTTGTGCGCGGACTGTTTGACACCCGGCCTTGGTGACCACAAAATTCCGGCCGCCATAGTAAGTGAAGGGAACCGAGACTGGAGTGACACCAATTTCTCGGTTGTCGATCGCTACCTGCGCGCCGGGCACATTGGTCCGCACGGTGAGGCGGCGGCGGACGCAGCCGCTGGAACAGACGACCGCTAAGCAAATTGCGATGCAGATTATGTTTCGGCTCATTGACGCCAGTCCCCGTTTTTTCTCAGCAGAGAAAATCGTGGCGGGGAGTATAGAGACCGAGACTAGCGAAGGGAAGGCGAGTTGCAATGGACCGTTTTTTCAGTGTTTTAGTGCCGCATGACTCGTCGCATCAGGAACAACCCCCACACCAACATGAAGCCGTTGCCAGCCCAGACGACGTACGGAGGCAGATCGCCCGATTTTGCCTGAGCGACACCAAAGGCCAATAACGGATAGTAGATCAGCAAAATGGGAATGAAGCACAATGCAAAAGTGGTCCAAAAATCGGCCGTCTTGACCTGAATCGCCAAGGGAACTCCAACGAGTACAAAGAAAAGGCAGCTGAATCCGGTCGCAAACCTCCGCCATGTCTCGGTATAGAGCCGATTGAGGCGGCCGTGTTCGCCGTTCAATCTGGCGATTTGATTCGACCAATCAGGCTCATCGAAAGACTCGGTTTCACCGAGTAGATAGGCCGTGGCTGCTGCTGTGGCGGCGCGTTGTTCGAGTTCACGGGTTCGGGCCGTTTGCTTGCTGGTTTCGGCCGGCAACTGGTTCAAGGCATAGCCCGACGGACTATTGGACAGTTTGCCCTTCTTGGACGCGATCCATAGAGGTATCTCCTGTGTCACCGTTCCCGGAAGTCGACCACTGATTTTGTCACCGTCTAAAATCACGTTCTTAAATGAAACGACCAATGCGAGTTTCTCTTCGTCGTAAGACAACTCCGCTTCGTCGGCCAGAATGTCCAATGGACGACTGTCGTCCGAGATCGGATAGGAAATCACGGGTCGAATCAACTTCTTTCCCCGCACATCGTCGACACGAATCACCAGTCCATGACTGTTGCTGTACGACTTGTGTGTCCTCAACCTTGAGTAGGCAATTTGTTCGACCGACTGCAAGATGACTCGGTTCATGCCTGTCTCGCCCCACGACACGGCAACGTCGTTAAGCCACAGGTTGCCGATGCTGATCAAGAAGGAGAGCGCGACGGCGGGAAATATGATCGTTGACGGAGAAATCCCCAATGACTTGATCGCGAGCATTTCGTTGGCGGCCGAAAGCCGCCCGTAGACGCTGCAGACTGCAAACAGAATGGTGGCGGGAATCGCGAAACGCATTGCGACCGGCAATGCGTACGGCAACAGCCTGACCACCGCGGTCATGCCTAAGCCCTCTCGAACGGCCTCTACCGCAACGACACCCAAGATCAGGAAGAGCGACATACCGGTCAAGGCAATGCCGAAGACCAGCAGGAGTTCCTTGACAATGTAGCGAGTGATTCGCGCCATCGAAGACTACATGGTGCTTGTGGTGGGTTCGAATTAAACGAGTCGTGGCATGTTTACCAGGGTTTTGACCTCGAGGAAACACTGATTCGCCGACAAGGCTGGCGAGATAAAAAGGGAGGACAAGGAAAGATACAGACCTGAGGTCGTCGGCGGACGACGAACTGAAAACTCGTCTTGTTCGTAATGAAAAGGAGTTGTTAAACTGTTGTTTTGGGCGACACCGCGACACGGATGAAGACCGCGGATCGTGCGACAAGGAGGTCGCAGAACATGATGCTCTCTCGTTGGCCGATTCGGTACAAGTTGACACTTGGTGGCGTCCTATTGCTTCTGATGGTCGCCATCTTGTCCATTAACGGCTTTCGCGGCGTCTATGCCTACCGGCACTTGGCCCGAGTGATTAGTCAACGAGCACTGGAAATGCCGGCGTCTGACCGAATCACCCAGCACGTTCAAGGCCTACGTCACGCCTATGCTGACGCGAGATCGCAGCCTTCTCAATCGATCGATATTCAAATCGCGCGACAAGAATTCTCCATCCACCAGTCGCTCATCGACGGTGCACTCGATGAATACGAGATCTTGCTGCGAAGAAATGCCAACGACGAAGTGTGGATTGGCGATGTGGGTGATGAACTGGGGACCGTGGGAGAGATTCGCGATTCGCTCCAGGTAGTCCAAAAGCTTGTCGACGAACGCGATCCCGGCTGGGTGTTCAAAAATTTTGAAGGGGACCAGCTCTCTACAGAACTTGACCACTTGCACGGTCTAGTCAGTGAACTTCCGGTCTATCTGCACCGACGGATGAGTTACCTACAGAGTGAGGTCAAGTCAAAATACCGCACTTGGATCGTGCTGGCTTGGGTAAGCAGTGTGTCTGCGGTGGCCATATTGGTCGGGTTGGCGCTGTTTTTTAACTGGTCGATTTTTCGCCCCCTCCGTTTTCTGGTACGCGATTCCAGGCGAGTTGCGAAGGGCGAATTCGATCACCGTATCGAATTGTCGACTCAGGATGAGATGGCCGAGTTGGCTCAAGCGATGAACGGAATGACTACGAGGTTTCGCGAAATTCGCGATGACTTAGACGGCAAAGTAAGGCAGCGGACTCAAGAGGTCGTCCGCAGCGAACAGCTGGCAAGCGTTGGCTTTTTGGCTGCGGGAGTCGCTCACGAAATTAACAACCCTTTGGCATCGATTGCGTGGAGCGCCGAGTCTTTGGAATCGCGTCTTGTCGAATTGTACGAAGAAGTGGGTTGCGATGACGACCACGAGTTTCACGTCGTACGGACGTATTTGCGGCGAATTCAGGAAGAAGCTTTTCGTTGTAAAGAGATTACTGAGAAGCTACTAGATTTTTCGCGATTGGGGCCGATCGAACGTGTGGCCACAGATATGAAAGACCTGGTTCAGGGTGTCGTTGATATGGTCTCGCACATCGGGACGTATCGGGAAAAGACGGTTCGCTGTCAGCTTAGTGTGCCCGTGATTGCCGAGGTTCATCCTCAGGAAATGAAACAGGTCGTGCTTAATCTACTGACCAATGCGTTGGACAGTGTTGACGAGGGTGGAGAAGTGGACGTGCGGCTTGATTGCACCGACGACGAACTGAAGTTTGTGGTCACGGATCAAGGTTGTGGCATGCCTCCACACGTGATCGAGCACTTGTTCGAACCGTTCTACACGCGTCGGCGAGACGGACAGGGAACTGGGTTGGGATTGTCGATCACGTACCGGATCATCCAAGACCATGGCGGCACCATTGCTGCGACCAGCCGTGGCCCGGGATATGGATCAGAATTTACCATGGAACTGCCTTTGCGAGTGAAACATGACGAAGAAGTCGAGCAAGCCCACGCCGCATAAGGGGCTAAAAGTACTGTTTGCAGATGATGAAGATTCGCTGCAAGAAGTGATGAAATTGGAGCTGCCACGGATGGGGCACACGGTCACCGTTTGCCCGGACGGGGAAACGGCCCTCGCCGCATTAGAAAAGAACAACTACGACTGCCTGCTGGTCGACATCGACATGCCCGGTATCTCGGGAATCGATGTCATGAGTAAAGCGGCTGAGATGTCACCTGAGACCGTTGCGATTGTGCTAACCGGCAAGTCTTCGGTGGACTCGGCCGTGGCGGCGCTTCGATTCGGCGCGTTTGATTATCTGACGAAGCCCTGTCGGCTATTCGAATTGAAGTCGCTACTGCAAAAAGTGGCCGAAAACCGGAAACTGCGTCGACAGTACTTGGCCGTGAAACACCAACTCATGAAGCTCGAAGGGCAGACTCGCTTGGTTGGTAACAGCGATGCGATGGCAAGTGTGCGAAAGATGATCACGAGGGTCGCCCCAACACCCTCCACAGTGATGATTCACGGTGAAACGGGAACTGGGAAGGAGCTGGTAGCTCGAGCGTTCCACGACCAAAGTCACCGTTCCGACATGCCATTCGTGGCGATCAACTGTGGTGCGCTTCCCGAATCACTGATCGAGAGCGAACTGTTTGGGCACCGTCGTGGCGCGTTCACGGGGGCCGACGAAAACCGAGTCGGACTGTTTGAGGTGGCCAATGGAGGGACCGTCTTTCTTGATGAAATCGGTGAATTACCCAAGACCATGCAAGCGAAACTGCTACGAGTGTTGGAGTGCGGGGAAATCCGTCGGGTTGGCGATAACGAGTCCTTTGTGGTTGACGTGCGTGTCGTCTGTGCCACGAACCGAGACCTGTCACAAATGGTCGAGGACGGGGAATTCCGAGAAGATCTGATGTTCCGCATCAATACATTCGAAATCGAAGTACCGCCATTGCGGTCACGCATTAGCGATATTCCACTGCTTGCTGACCACCTGCTGAGGCGGTTTCGGCCAAATGTTAAAGAGAGTGGCCGAACGTTCTCGGAACGGGCGTTGGAATTCTTGACTGCACACGTCTGGCCAGGAAACGTTCGCGAACTTGCCAACGTCATCGAGCACGCTGCCATATTGTGCGATCAACTTCCCATTGAACCCGAGCATTTTCCTCAACGATTTGCCAAGCGACAACTGCGAGGTCCCCTTCGCCCAATATCGCTCCGAGAAATTGAGATGCAAGCAATCTACGCATCGATCGAAAGACATGACGGAAACAAACAGGCGGCGGCTGCCGAGTTGGGAATCAGTCTAAAAACACTGTACAACCGCCTCAACCAGGCCTCGCAGTTGAAGGTGAGCGCGTGAATTCCGGTCGACGTTGGTCATGCCAGGAACGGCCAACCTCGCGCCCTGGTTTACGAAGCCGACGATGTTCGAAGTTCGTGCGAGAGCGATTCATGCGGCGCGGCGCGAAAATCAGCGAACTTCGATCGCTTCGTACGTACGTGCGCCGTCCTTGATTTTTTTTTCGGCGAGGGCGATCTGGTAGAGGCGTTGACCATGAGGCGTTGGATACTGTCCCGTAATGCAGGCTTGGCAGAGGTCTTTCTTGTCAAATCCGACTGCCCGAGCAATCGCGTCGACAGGCAAATAACGCAGCGAATCTGCGCCTAGTGATCTCGCCATTTCTTCTTGCACCTCGTCGGTCAGCAGTCCGTCACGCAGGAATTTCGGCGCAAAGAGCTCGCTGACGCGGGACATATCGATCCCGTAGAAGCACGGGGCGATGATGGGCGGGCAAGCGACGCGTACATGAATTTCTTTTGCCATGCCGATTTCGCGGATACGATCCAGCAGCACTTTCATCGTGGTTGAACGGACGATGGAGTCTTCTACCAAGAAGACACGTTTTCCCTCCAGGACCTCTACCAGCGGTGTGTATTTCGTGGCTGCTTTCATCGCGCGGTCCGCACCACCCTCGATGAACGTCCGTCCGGAATATCGATTGCGAATCAGGCCTTCCCTTGACGGTATGCCCAGTTCGTAGGCCATCGCATCTGCAGCCGCCTTGCTGGTGTCAGGTACCGGTACCACGATGCAATCTTCGCCGAGTGGGACCTCTCCCAACTTTCGCTCCAGTTCGGCGAGTTCGACACCCAACGCAGTTCGCGAAAGATAAACACTCTGATTATCGAGCGTACTGGCAACGTTGGCGAAATAGATCCACTCAAAGAAGCAGTGGGCTTTCGTCTTTGCGTCCGCGTATTGTTCAATCGATAGCTCGCCGCTGCGTTCGATTGAGATAGCCCAACCCGGTTCTAGCGATTTGATGTTGGCCTGGTCAAATCCTAGGTTCAGCAAGGCAACGCTCTCGCTGGCCGCAGCAAACAACGGACCCTGAATGGCATAGCAGAGTGGCTTGATTCCGAGCGGGTCGCGGGCCACGAGCATCTGTCCGTGGGCATTCAGCAGGACCAGCGTGAAGGCTCCGTCAAAGCGGCGGCTGATATTTCGCATGACTTCGATCAACGTGGGCCGGCGATCTCCCGACATTTCACGGCTGATCTCGTGCATGATGATCTCGGTGTCCGTTTCCCGAGCCAGATGGTGGTCGTCCTCGCCCAGCAATCGGTCGCGAAGTTCGCCATAATTGGCCAGTTGCCCATTGAAGGCAAAGCTAAACCACTTGCGCTTCTCGATGTGATGTCGCTCAAACGGCTGGGCGTAGCTGCGGTCATCCTGGCCACAAGTCGCGTAGCGTACGTGCCCAATGGCCGCTCGCCCTGCGTATTCTCGCATCAAACTCTCCGCTTTTTGCCGATGAGCCAAACGGAAGACCTCGCTGACGACGCCAACGTCCTTGTACGTGTCGATCAACTGCTGCCGTTCTGGGTTATAGCTCGTCATGCCCGCCGCCAATTGACCACGGTTCTGGATATCCTGCAGCATGCGAGGTAATAACCGCGAAATCTGTTCCGGATCACCTGTCGGACAGAGTGGGCTGACATCGTCGGCAGGAAGATGGTAGATGGCGGCGATGCCGCATTCATGGTGGAGTTCGCTCATCTGATCCCGTAATTGAATTTGCACGTCATGAGGGGCAGAAAATGGGGGAGGCCAACGGCCTGATCGCTCTGTGGGTATCCTGGTGTCTGGCTAACTTTTTTTCAACCCACGGTGCGAGTTTTCACGAGCCCTGTTTTCGCCAATAGTTGTTGCGGGGGGTAGGAGAATCGCGGCGTTTTGCCGACAATAGGTGTTGCTGGGGCGTGTGGCCCCGGTCTTGAATGTTCTGCTGTGGGCATTTTTTTTGCCTGCCAACAACACGTTGGGTGATTTTCGTGCTATGGGAACGACACCGCGGTCTCTTGTTCGGCAAGAGATCATAAATTCGGCCGAGACGATTGTCATCAAGGTGGGCACAAGTGTTGTTGCTGGTGAAAATGGCGGATTAGACGAAGATCGTATCGCGAAACTAGCCGAGGAAATTCACGCATTTCACGGCCTCGGCAAGCGCGTGGCGCTGGTGAGTTCCGGGGCAGTGGGCGCTGGAATGCGGCAATTGGGGTGGGAGCAGCGGCCGGTGGACGTCGCGCAATTGCAGGCGATCGCTGCCATCGGTCAGGCGCGGCTCGTCGAAACCTATGAACGTGTTTTTCGTCGTCATGGTCGCCACGCCGCCCAGGTACTGCTGATCGCCGCAGACCTGGACCAACGCGAGCGGTACCTGAATTTTCGCAACACGATCAACGCCCTCTTTCACATGCAAGCAGTTCCGGTGATCAACGAGAATGACACCGTGGCAGTCGATGAGTTGATGGCGACTTTTGGGGACAATGACCACCTGGCAGCGCAAGTTGCCAACGCGTTTCGAGGCACACTGCTGATCATTCTCTCCGATGTGGAAGGCCTCTACGACGGAGATCCAGATGCAGCCGACTCGCAGATTGTCTCGACCGTGGAATCGGTGAGTCGCGAGATCGAAGACTTGGTGGTGAGTAAACGTGGGACTGGAATCGGCGGAATGGGCAGCAAATTGGAGGCGGAGCGACAAGTCACCGCCGCGGGGGGCAACGTGATCGTCGCCAGTGGTCGTCAACCGGACGTTCTCAATCAAATCCTCGCCGGAGTGGAGATCGGCACACTGTTTTTAGCCAAAGGCAAGATTGTGCCGTCCCTTAAACGGTGGCGGGTTTTTTCCGTGCAGCCACGTGGGCGAATCCTTATCGACGATGGGGCCCGTCATGCGTTAGTTGGGCAGGGGCGGTCGTTGCTTGCTGTGGGAATCGTGGACTCGGTTGGAGACTTTGACAAAGGTGACGTGGTTTCGGTCGTCGGGCCCGACGGTTCTGAAGTTGCCCGCGGACTGACAAACTATGAATCAACCGAACTTGTGCGAATTCGCGGCCTGCATTCAGACCAGATTTCCAGCGTGTTGGGGCACCGGCCCTATCAGGAGGTCATGCATCGCGATAACCTGATTGTTCTGGCTGAAAGCCAGACTCCAACGGACAAGAACGGTAACCTCTAGCAGAACTTCGGAGATGAACGTCACTGCGACACCCCTCCAGGTCTATGGGACACGACTGCCTACCTACGTGTTTGACAATGGTAATGATCTTGCCCGACACGTAGCTAACATCATTGCCGGAGTGATCCGAGAACGGAATGCGTTTGGGCAAAATGCAGTCCTCGGGTTGCCGACCGGCTCGACGCCGGTTGGTGCCTACCGTGAGTTGATTCGCCTCCATAAACAGGGCCTCGATTTTTCCCGCGTCGTTTGTTTTAACTTGGACGAGTACTTCGGGATAAGTCGAGACAAGTTGCAAAGCTACCACCGCTGGATGCACGAGCAACTGTTCAACCATGTCAACATTCCACCCGAGAACATTCACGCCCCCGACGGAACGGTCGGCAGCGATGCCATCGATGCATATTGTGTTTCGTTCGAACGCAAGATTCAGGATGCCGGCGGCATCGACGTAATGTTGCTGGGAATCGGCGGCAATGGGCATGTCGGCTTCAATGAACCCTTCAGTTCTCGCAATAGCAGAACACGCCTGTGCACTTTGGACCCGACGACACGACGCGCAGCGGCCAGTGATTTTTACGGCGAAAAAAATGTGCCGACACACGCGGTGACCATGGGTGTGGCCACTATTCTGGAAGCTCGAAAAGTATTCTTGATGGCCCTTGGAGAGCACAAGGCCGACGTTATTAGACAGACCGTCGAAGGACCGGTTACAGAACGTGTTCCCGCCAGCCTGCTCCAGGATCATGGTGATGCACATGTGCTGTTGGATTCCGCTGCGGCGGGACAACTCACTGGGACCGCCACCCCATGGTTGCTCGGTAGTCTGGAGTGGGACGATAAACTCACTCTCCGCGCCGTCCTCTGGTTGTGCGAACAGACTGGAAAAGCACTGCTCAAACTGGATGACAACGATTTTCGAAGTCACAACTTGCATCAGCTGCTTCGAGACCACGGTCCAGCCCAAGCCTTGGCACACCGTGTGTTTCGCTGGATGATGCGAACCATCGAGTATCACCCGGCAGGGCGTGACGCGGCCCGTGTGATCTGCTTTAGCCCTCATCCCGATGATGATGTGATCAGTATGGGTGGAACCCTCATACGTCTCAACGAAGACGGGCATGAGGTCCATGTAGCCTACATGACCAGCGGCAATATTGCCGTCTTTGATCATGACGCTCAGCGAGTCGCTGACTTGGTTACAGAATACAACCGTCTATTCGGGATCGATGAGCAGCGATCGACGGCTGTCGAGGATACCGTTCGTGAGTCGTTGGGCACAAAAAGGCATGGGGTTCCCGACATTGATTCTGTTCAGCAGATTAAGGGCTTGATCCGGTGGAGCGAGGCGAAGGCTGGCGCTTTGGTGGTCGGCTGCAGTGAAGATCATCTTCATTTCATGAACATGCCGTTTTATCGAACTGGCACGATTGCCAAGAAGCCGGTTGGTGAGGAGGACATCGTCCTTATCCTCGACCTAATCGAGAAGGTAAAACCAGATCAGATTTACGTGGCCGGTGATCTATCCGATCCTCACGGAACGCACCGAGTTTGTGCGGAGGCAATTTTCCGAGCGATCGACCGTCTCGAGGAGCGAGGGTGTGAGACGCCTGACGTGTTGCTCTACCGGGGTGCTTGGCAGGAGTACGCATTGCACGAGCTTGAAATCGCTGTGCCATTGAGCCCGAGTGACATTGAGGTCAAGCGGAAGGCAATTTTCATGCATGAAAGCCAAAAGGACGAAGCACTCTTTCCCGGCTCCGATCCGAGAGAGTTTTGGCAACGCGCCGAAGATCGAAACAAAGGAACGGCCGACCATTTCAACCAGATCGGATTGCCCGAGTATCTTGCGATGGAGGCATTTGTGCGTTGGAACGGCGTGCCTATCTAGCCAAACGCCAACGTGAATCCGTCGTCCGTCGCGGGGCGTTCAAACTTTGGCCAGCGAAAACGTGTCGTCTAGAACCGGTTGCGAACAAGGCCGACCAAAACTCCGAGCACCTCGGCGTGCGGTACATAGATCGGTTGCATTGACGAGTTGGCCGGTTGCAGGCGAATTCGCCCATTTTCCGGATGCCAGTATTTCAACGTGGTTTCGTCGTCCGGCGTACGAGCGACGACAATTTGGCCGACGTGAGCTGTCTTCTGTTGTTTGAGCACGACATAGTCGCCATCGGCGATTTGCGCCTCAATCATCGAATCGCCGGCCACCCGTAATACGAACATATCGTCGCGAGCAAACATCTCTGAAAAATCGATGCGGTCCGATTGCTCGAACGACAAAGTGGTCGCTCCCGCAGCAATCACTCCGACGTACGGCAATCCGCCTGTGCCGCCTAATCCCTCCGTTAATTCGATCGCTCGGGACTTATTTGGGCATCGCGTAATGAGGCCCTTCTTTTCCAGTGCCCTCAAATGGCACATTACCCCATTGGGGGATTTGATCGAGAACTGCTCGCCGATCTCCCGAACCGTTGGGCCGTAGCCACGATTGAGTATCTTGTCCCGGATGAAAGTGTAGACAGCTTGCTGGCGTTGCGTGAGTTCCGTTCTCGTCATGACAGGCCCATGGCTGATGGTACAGGTGCTCGATCAGTTAAAGACATATCGACAGTGTAATATACATTTGTATACATTCAATAGCATTTGTACACCTTTTTGGGGGTTCTACGGCCCAAACTGAAAAGTCACGATGTGTCGCAAGTTGGCTCAGGCCACCTTCTTGAACTCGGACCGGTAGATCGGCTCGTTGTGCTGCCGCATGCGACGTTCGAAGTGCGTACGATAATCGAAATCGTGATCAGGGTGTTTTTCTGGAACACCTATTGGGCCTTCGAAAGTCGTCACATCGGCAATCAGCTTTAACGACAAGTCGAAGTACTCCTGCACATCCGTCCAAAAGTGGAGTTTTCCGCCGATTTTCAGTCGACTTTCGACCAGTTGCAAGAATTTCTCATTCATGATCCGCCGCTTGCGGTGCCTTCTTTTCCACCAGGGGTCTGGGAAATAGACATGGACCGTTTTCACCTGGCCACTGGTTAGGTGAT
>LWDU01042440.1_pt1 | contig 24059 bp, 19 predicted proteins | sample 727161 | NCBI WGS metagenome assembly LWDU01 (sample SAMN04566230, study PRJNA314399) | hydrothermal vent metagenome | isolation source: deep sea hydrothermal plume seawater | place: Mexico: Gulf of California, Guaymas Basin | collected 2004-07-11
ATTCCGTATTAACGCCAGGTGTTAAGCGTGTTGCGATTGAAGCGGGTGTTGCTGATTCTTGGTATAAGTACATTGGACTTGACGGTGGTGTGGTTGCAATGACAACGTTTGGCGAGTCGGCCCCAGCGGCTGATCTGTTTAAACATTTTGGTTTCACAGTAGAGAAAGTTGTTGCTACTGTTGAGTCGGTGTTAGGTTAATTTTTTTAGGAGTTAGAAGATGACAATTAAGGTAGGCATTAATGGTTTTGGTCGTATTGGCCGTATGGTTTTTCGCGCAATTGACAAAGATTTTGATGATCTAGAAGTTGTTGGTGTAAACGATTTATTGGACAACGACTACTTGGCGTATATGCTTAAGTACGATTCAGTTCATGGTCGTTTTGCTAAAGATGTTGCTGTTGAGGGCAACAATTTCGTTATCGATGGCAAGAAGATTCGTCTGACAGCGGAGCGTAATCCAGCAGATCTTAAATGGGACGAAATTGGCGCAGATTTAGTCATCGATTGTACTGGCTTCTTCTTGACTGAAGAGGGTTGCCAGGCGCACATTGAGGCCGGTGCAAAGAAAGTCATTCAATCGGCCCCTTCTAAAGATGGCACCCCGATGTTTGTATACGGTGTTAACCACGATTCTTACGATGGCCAAGCGATTATTTCAGCAGCCTCCTGCACAACAAACTGCTTGGCACCCGTTGCCAAGGTATTGAACGACAATTGGGGCGTTAAGCGCGGCTTAATGACAACAGTTCATGCAGCTACTGCAACTCAAAAAACGGTTGACGGTCCTTCAATGAAAGATTGGCGCGGTGGTCGTGGTATTCTAGAAAATATCATCCCCTCATCGACGGGTGCTGCAAAAGCGGTAGGCGTGGTATTGCCAGAATTAAACGGCAAGCTAACAGGCATGTCTTTCCGTGTGCCAACATCAGACGTATCGGTGGTTGATCTAACCGTTGAGTTAAACTCAGAAGCCACTTATGAGGCGATTTGTGATGCAATGAAGAGCGCTTCTCAGGGCTCAATGAAAGGCGTCCTAGGCTATACTGATGAAAAGGTTGTATCAACGGATTTTGTTGGTAGCACATATGCTTCAATCTTTGATGCGGGTGCCGGTATTGCAATGGACTCAACGTTTGTTAAAGTGGTTTCTTGGTACGATAATGAATACAGTTACACATGTAACTTACTTCGTTTGGCCGAGTTTGTCACAAAGTAACAATTGAGTTTAGTAGAGAGCTTTATGAACGTAATACAAATGACCGATCTGGTTTTATCCGGTAAGCGTGTTTTAATTAGGCAAGATTTAAATGTGCCTATTAAGGACGGAGAGGTTACTAGTGATAAACGTATTCAGGCCTCTCTACCGACGATTATTCACGCCGTTAAGGCGGGCGCAAAAGTGATGCTCACTTCCCACCTTGGCAGGCCAACTGCTGGTGAGTTTGAGGAGAGGTTTTCATTAGCCCCAGTTGCTAAACATTTATCCAAATTGTTAGGTCAAGAAGTGAGGCTTGTTTCGGACTGGCTTGATGGTGTTGAGCTTAACGATGGTGAAGTTGTCCTTTGTGAAAATGTCCGATTTAACGAAGGCGAAAAAGAAAACGACGAGGCGCTTTCCAAAAGGATGGCGGCTTTGTGTGATATTTGTGTGCAAGATGCCTTTGGCACGGCGCATAGGGCGCACGCTTCTACACACGGCATTGTGCAGTTTGCGCCAATTGCTTGTGCAGGGCCACTATTGGTTGGCGAGCTTGACGCACTGGGTAAGGCCCTAGACAATCCAGCACGACCAATGGTGGCGATTGTTGGCGGCTCCAAGGTGTCAACGAAGTTGACCGTACTGGAGTCTCTTTCAAAGATTGTTGATCAATTGGTTGTTGGCGGCGGTATTGCCAATACCTTTATTGCCGCACAAGGTAATGTTGTGGGTCAGTCTTTGTGTGAGCACGACTTGATTCCAACGGCAAAAGCCTTAATGGAAGATTGCCAGATCCCCGTACCAACGGATGTTGTTTGTGGCAAGGAGTTTTCGGAGTTTGCAACGGCCGAAACCAAAAGCACTACAAGTGTTGCTGCGGACGATATGATTTTTGATATCGGTCCAAATTCTGCTCAGGAATTGGCAGAAATTATGAAAAATGCAGGTACGATTGTTTGGAACGGCCCTTTGGGCGTGTTTGAGTTCGATCAGTTTGCAAACGGCACAGAAGTGATAGCGCGCGCTATTGCGGACTCTGATGCCTTCTCAATTGCGGGTGGTGGCGATACACTGGCTGCAGTTAGTAAGTATAATATTGAAGATAAAATCTCTTATATTTCAACAGGCGGGGGCGCTTTTTTGGAGTTTCTTGAAGGCAAGAAATTACCAGTTGTTGAGGCGCTGGAAGCAAGAGGATTTGAATAATAATTTTAGTTGAAAAGGGATACGATCAATGATTTTTAGAAGAACGAAAATTCTCGCCACTTTAGGCCCTGCAACGGACAAACCTGGTGTGCTAGATGGCATTCTTGACGCTGGCGTAAACGTTGTCCGCATTAATTTTTCTCACGGCGAGGCTTCAGAGCACTTGAGCCGTGTGGCAGCCGTTAGAGCTTACGCCAAAAAGAACAATACCTATATCGGTATTTTGATGGATCTTCAAGGTCCTAAAATTCGAATTTCGTCTTTCAAAGATGGCAAGATTCAGCTAAATGAAGGCGATAGCTTTACCCTTGATGCAGAAATGGACGCCGAGGCAGGTGACCAGCATTCAATTGGTATTAGTTATAAAACACTACCAAATGAAGTTAAGCCAGATAATTTATTGGTTTTAGATGATGGCAAGATTGTCTTGAAAGTGACTAGTGTGGACGGCGCTAAAATTCATACTGTCGTCATTCAAGCAGGCCCATTGTCCAACAAAAAAGGTATTAATTTAAAAGGCGGCGGCCTAAGTGCCAGCGCTCTTACCGAAAAGGATAAAAAAGACATTTTAGTGGCTGCTGAGGCAGACGCGGATTACGTCGCCTTGTCTTTTCCCGTGCATGCGGACGACGTCAGAGAAACCAAGAAACTATTAGCAGCCGCAGGCTCTAGAGCAGGCGTTATCTCCAAGATTGAACGTGCAGAAGCTTTAGTCGAGGGGGTTATTGAAGAGATTATTGAAGAGTCGGCAGGTGTTATGGTTGCCCGCGGCGATTTAGGTGTTGAGATTGGCGATCCACAATTGCCAGCACAACAAAAAAGATTGATTCAAATGGCAAGATCACAGAATAAGGTTGTCATCACTGCGACGCAAATGCTGGAGTCTATGATTAGCAATCCAATTCCAACGCGCGCAGAAGTATTTGACGTGGCTAATGCCGTGTTAGACGGCACCGATGCGGTAATGTTGTCAGCTGAAACAGCTGCCGGTGATTACCCTGTTAATGCGGTTAAAACAATGGTCGAAGTATGTATTGAGGCGGAGAAAAATCCAACCGCAGCGGTATCGAGACACCGTTTGAATGAAGAATTTAAAGATATTGATGAGACAATCGCACTGAGTGCAATGTATGCAGCAAACCATTTGGGTGTTAAGGTTGTTGCGTCTCTGACAGACTCAGGAAAAACAGCGCTTTGGATGTCAAGAATCAGTTCAAATATTGCTATTTTTGCTATGTCAGAAAATGACAGAACTTTAAGCACAGTCACCTTATACCGAGGAGTTTACCCATGCAGTATGGGTAAACAAAGTGCTAGCGATTGGGACAAAGTGAACGAGGCGGTTGTTGATGCCTTAATCGAAAACGAAGTAGTAGAGAATGGGGACTTGGTGGTTCTTACCAAAGGAATGCACAAGTTCTCAACTGGCGGAACGAATCTGATGAAAATTCTTCGTGTTGGCGAAGGCGATTATTAAATTTTAGAAAGGGGTGGGAAAAAGAATGATTGAAAAACAAGATGAATTGAGAGAGACAGCAAGTCTCTTGGCTGCAATAGGCAAAGGTCTGCTTGCAGTTGACGAATCTACACCAACAATTGGTAAACGCCTTGCGGGCATCAATGTTGAGAACACTGAGACTAACCGCCAGGCTTATCGTGGCATGTTGTTTAATGCACAAGGCTTAGGTAACTACATCAGTGGCGCTATTCTTTTTGAAGAAACGCTTTATCAAGACCACTTGGACGGCGGTACCATGATTGCCAAGCTTGACGAGTTGGGCATTATTCCTGGCATTAAGGTTGATAAAGGATTGAGCCCTTTAGCAGGCGCCAACCCTGTTGAAACTTGGTGCAAGGGTTTGGAAGGCCTAGCCGAACGTACTGCTGAATATTATCAGCGTGGCGCACGTTTTGCTAAATGGCGCGCTGTGTTACAAATTACTGCCGATGGCTGTCCTAGTGATTTGGCCATTCAAGAGAATGCTTGGGGTTTGGCGCGTTATGCCAGAACTTGTCAAGATTCGGGTCTGGTGCCAATTATTGAGCCTGAAATTTTGATGGATGGTGATCATACGATTGAGCGTACAGCAGAAGCACAAGAGAGAATTCTAACAGCGGTCTACAAGGCCTGTGAAGAGAATGGTGTTTTGCTAGAAGGCACTTTATTGAAGCCTTCAATGACTGTTTCGGGTGCTGATAATGCCGATAAGGCAAGCCCGGAAGAAGTGGCAAAAATAACGGTACGCACCATGGATCGTTGTGTCCCTGATGCCGTTCCTGGCATCATGTTTCTTTCAGGCGGTTTAACAGAGGAAGACGCCTCTGTGTATCTGAACACAATGAACAGCATGGATCGTAAAAGTCCTTGGAGTATGACATTCTCTTACGGTAGAGCATTACAGCAATCTTGCTTGCAAGCTTGGAAAGATGGCGGTGATACGGCGGGGCAAAAAGCTTTAATGGCAAGAGCGCAAGCCAACTCTGAAGCTTCCGTAGGTGGCTACGTTTCGGGCTCTCAGCCTTCTTCGCAAGCTACTTTGTTTGAGGCTGGCTATAAGTACTAACCTTTAAAAGCTCAGTGCTGTGCGTCGTGAAAATTAGATGCACTGGCTAAGTTAAGCGACAAAGGTATAATAAGAGGCCCGCAATGCGGGTCTTTTTTATTGTTAAAACAAACACATGATCGAACAAAGTAAATATTATCCTGTCATTGTCGTTGGTGGTGGCCATGCAGGCACAGAAGCCGCGCTTGCCTCGGCACGTATGGGTGTTGACACTTTGTTGATTACTCATAATATTGAAACCCTTGGTCAAATGAGCTGCAATCCCGCCATTGGCGGCATTGGTAAAGGTCACTTAGTAAAAGAAATTGATGCGATGGGCGGTATCATGGCCAAAGCGACTGACAAGGCCGGCATTCAGTTCCGCACACTCAACGCCTCTAAAGGGCCTGCTGTAAGGGCGACTCGGGCCCAAGCCGATCGTATTCTTTACAAGGCCGAAGTACGTTATGCGCTAGAAAATCAACCCAACTTGAGCATATTCCAGCAAGCGGTTGATGATCTTATTATCGAAAATGATCAAGTAAAGGGTGTTGTTACCCAAATGGGGCTGACGTTTTTTGCCGATAAAGTCATTCTCACTTCGGGCACGTTCTTAGGCGGTGTTATTCACATTGGCCAGAAAAATTTCCAAGGTGGGCGCGCAGGTGATGCACCAGCTAACGCCTTGTCGAAGAAATTACGAAGCTATGATTTAGGCGTTGGACGACTTAAAACAGGCACACCTGCACGCCTCGACGCTAGAACGATTAATTTTGACGTATTGCAAAAGCAACATGGCGATACGCCACTGCCAACTTTCTCATTCATGGGGTCTAGCGCGGACCATCCGCAACAAATCCCGTGCTATATCACTCACACCAATGAAAAAACCCACGATATTATTCGCTCTGGCCTGAAAGACTCGCCTATGTATTCTGGCAACATTGAAGGCGTTGGTCCGCGTTACTGCCCTTCGATTGAGGACAAAGTGGTGCGCTTCGCCGAGCGCAATTCGCATCAAATTTTTGTTGAGCCAGAGGGTTTAACAACCAACGAAGTTTATCCAAATGGTATTTCTACATCGCTGCCTTACGAGGTGCAAGAGACCTTTATTCATTCGATAAAAGGGTTTGAGAATGCCAAAATCATGCGCCCCGGTTATGCGATTGAGTACGATTTTTTCGATCCTCGAGGGCTGAAGCAAACTCTAGAGCTTAAGAAAATATCCGGTTTATTCTTTGCCGGTCAAATCAACGGCACAACCGGCTATGAAGAGGCCGCTGCACAAGGTTTGTTGGCAGGCATTAATGCAGCACTTCAAGTGAAAGAGTTGAGTTCTTGGGTGCCGAAGCGCGACGAGTCTTATATTGGTGTAATGGTTGATGATTTGACCACCAAAGGCGCGAGCGAACCGTACCGCATGTTTACCTCGCGTGCAGAGTATCGCTTGCTCTTGCGTGAAGACAACGCCGATGAACGTTTAACGCCTCAAGCGCAAGAAATGGGTCTTATTGATGAGGCGCGTTGGCGTTCTTTTTGTGGAAAATACGAGCAAATTGCCGCCGAGAAACAAAGACTTAAATCTTTTTGGGTTCAGGCCGATGACGCCCAAGCGCAGAGCGTTTTGGGAGTTAATCTTAATCACGAATACAGTCTTGAGGCGCTACTTAAAAGGCCGTCAATTGACTATAAATTGCTCAGTAAAATTGAGAAAGCCAAGCCATTTTTAGAGGATCCCTCGTTAATTGCTCAGGTTGAAAATCAGATTAAATACGAAGGTTATATCAAGCGTCAATTAGATGAGATTGAGAAGTACCGTAAGAACGAAAATACAAGATTGCCAGAGGATATGGATTATCAGTCGATCAAAGCACTGTCAGCCGAGGTCATTCAAAAGCTTAGCGAATCCAGGCCAGAAACCATTGGTCAAGCTAGCCGTATTCAGGGTGTAACCCCTGCCTCTATTTCGATTCTATTGGTTTACTTAAAGACCTACAGAAAGGTACTGTGAGCGAAGAACAAGCCTTGCTTTGTGAGGGCGCAAAGTTGATGGGCGTTTCACTCACCGAAAAACAAACTCAACAGTTATTGGATTACTGTGCGCTTATTCAAAAATGGAATAAAACGTACAATCTTAGCGCGATCCGCGATCCGCTTGAGTCTGTAAAAAAACATCTTATTGATAGCCTTTCAATATTGCCCTTTATTAATAAAGGGCAATTGCTTGACGTGGGCGCTGGCGCTGGTTTGCCGGGTATTGTCATTGCCATTATGCGGGATGATGTTAGCGTTACTGTACTCGACAGTGTTGGTAAAAAATGCCGGTTTATGCAAATGGTTAAAACCGAGCTCGGCTTGAGTAATTTAAGCGTAGTCAATGCACGAGTAGAGTCGTTTGCACCAGCATTTCTTTTTTCGCAAATTACTTCCAGGGCTTTTGCCGAAGTGGACAAAACACTAAACTTAACAAGGCACTTGTTAGCGCAGGGTGGCAGTTACGTATTAATGAAAGGTGATCATGCAGATGAGGAGCGAGCTGTTGATGTTAAAATTACCGCTCACAACCTGAACGTGCCTTTTGTTTCCGACAGGCGTTCACTTTTAGAAATTAAGCTATAATCAAATTCCTATGAAAATCGTTGACTCTCATTGCCATATTGACCGTGTTGATCTAGACGCCTTTGGCGGTAGTATTGAATCCATGCTAGCGCACGCACAGGAGTTGTCAGTCACAGAATTCCTATGTGTCTGTATTGATCTAGAGCATTTCGATGACGTTCTTAACTTGGCCCTTGCACACCCTAGTATTTACGCCTCTGTTGGCGTTCATCCAACAGAAGTTGACGGCAAAGACCCAAGTGTTGACGAATTAATCGAGCTTTCAAAAAGCGATCGAGTGATTGCCATTGGCGAAACCGGCTTGGATTATTTCCATATTAAAAAGGACGAGGCCGATTGGCAGCGCGATCGTTTTCGCCGCCATATTGAAGCCTCAAATCGTACTGGCAAGCCGATGATTATTCACACGCGTGAAGCGAAAAAAGACACCATTACCATTATGCGCGAAGAAAAAGTAGAGGCGGGCGTGATGCATTGTTTTTCTGAAGATTGGGAGACGGCCAAAGCCGCTCTTGATCTTGGTTTCTACATCTCTTTCTCTGGTATTTTGACTTTTAATAGCGCCAAAGATTTGCGAGAAGTGGCCAAAAAAGTGCCGGAAGATAGACTTTTGGTAGAAACCGATTCACCTTATTTGACGCCGATGCCACATCGGGGTCGCCCTAATAGCCCAGCGTTTACTTATCACGTTGCTGAAAAATTAGCCGAAGTACGCGGCTCTAGTATTGAAGCAATTGCCGAAACAACAACCAACAACTTCAAGCGTCTGTTTTTCTGATGAGCGATCAATCGTCTGTACACAACTCGGTTAAATTGGTTACTGTTGACGAATTTTCGATTGGCCAGCGTCTAGATAACTTCCTTCTAAAGCAGCTTAAGGGTGTTCCCAAGTCACACATTTATCGCCTTATTCGTAAAGGCGAGGTGCGTGTTAATAAGGGGCGTAAAAAAGCCGAATACAAACTTCAGATTGAGGATGTTGTTCGCATTCCACCCATTCGACTGGCGGCGGAAAAGGAGCACAAACCCTCTGTCGGCATGATTGAAACCTTGCACAATTCTATTCTTTATGAAGACAAAGGCTTGATGATTATTAACAAAAAAAGCGGCATGGCGGTGCACGGCGGTAGTGGCATCGGCATCGGCATCATCGAGGCTTTAAAGGCAGAATCTAAGCACCCCATTGAGCTTGTGCACCGGCTTGACCGCGCCACTTCAGGTGTTTTGATTTTGGCAAAAAAACGTTCGGTATTAAAAGCTTTGCACGAACAACTCACGAAACACCAGATGGAAAAGCGCTACGTTGCTTTGGTGCAAGGATCTTGGAGTAAAAAACGTCATACGGTTGATGCGCCTATTTACCAAAACTCTCGTTATAGTGTGATTGACAGCAAAGGCAAGGAGTCGCTCAGCCATTTTCACCCGCTGAAGAATTTCCATAACGATGAATTCAGCGCATCACTTGTTGAGGTGGTGATTGAAACCGGTAGAACACACCAAATTCGCGTGCATGCTAAACACGCTGGTCACCCAATCGCTCAGGACGATAAATACGGTGATCGTCAGTTTGATGCGCAAATGAAAGCCAAAGGCCTCAATCGACTGTTCCTTCACGCCAAAGCTCTCACCTTTACCAACCCGACGACCAATGAGATTCAGAAAGTCATCGCGCCATTACCCATTGAGTTGGAAGAATTTTTAACCAAACTATGATCGCCTATTTTCGCTTAATGCGTCTTGATAAGCCAGTCGGTATTTACTTGCTTTTGTGGCCAACTTATTGGGCGCTTTTTCTTGCTGCGGGCGGATGGCCAGATGTTGATTTGCTTATTATATTTACACTTGGCGTTATTGTGATGCGCAGCGCTGGCTGTGTCATTAATGATGTTGCTGATCGTGAAATAGACAAGCACGTTGAGCGTACAAAAAACCGCCCCATTGCCTCGGGCGAAGTTAGTTCTAAAAGTGCTTTACTTTTGTTTTTCGTATTAATATTGTTAGCCCTTGGTTTGGTGCTACTGACCAATACGTTGACCATTCAACTGTCATTCGTAGCTGTTGCACTTGCAGCTCTTTATCCATTTACCAAGCGTTGCATTCAGTTGCCACAGTTTGTTTTAGGGCTTGCTTTTGGCATGAGTGTGCTGATGGCGTTTAGTGCTCAAAAGGGCGAAGTTCCAGTGGAGGCGTATTGGGTATTTGCAGCAAACATTGTCTGGACGCTAATTTACGACACCATGTATGCCATGGCAGATCGTGAAGAAGATCTTGAAATTGGGGTGAAGTCAACGGCCATTTTATTTGCTAAATATGACCGAATTATCATCGGAATTCTTCAAGTTTTGTTGCTTTTAATCTTCTTAAAAATTGGCGATTTATTCGATTTAGGGCTTTTTTACCAACTTTCTGCATTAATTATTTCGATACTAATGGTTTATCACCAGTTTTTGATCAAAAATCGTCAAAAAACAGCCTGTTTTAAGGCATTTTTGCACAACCATTACATTGGTATGGCGCTGTTTGCGGGTATTTTGGCTTCGCTGCCACTTTAGAGAATAAATATGTTGTTATTTTGCAACATTTGAACTATTTTTTACGTTTTTTTACGTTTTTTGGTGTTTTTTTAGCATTTTTTTCTCAAATAAACTTGACATAGGGTTTTTGCTACTATAAAAAGTGCAGCAATCAACAAATAAATGTTGGTTGTCTTTTAACTAAGGGAGAGACAATATGTTAGATAAAGCTGTAAGTTTGATTAAACAATTAACAGAAGCTGGTGTTGCGTTAATTGCATTAGCTGTTGTTGTTCAAATTATTTTTGGTACAGATGCGAATGCCAACATTCCATTTATTGGCGGTAATGTAATTGGTACAATTACAGATATCGTTTCAACACTTGGTGCTGCTGGCTTAGTCGGTTTAGCTGCTGTTGCAGTACTGTATTCAATCTTTAATCGCAGTTAGTAACATAAGTGACTCATAAAAAACCCGCCTAACGGCGGGTTTTTTTATATCTGAATTCCGGGGACTAGATGCCGCGAAGGAGTTCGTTAATACCAACCTTCGATCTTGTCTTAGCGTCCACTTGCTTTACGATCACTGCACAGTAAAGTGAATAACTGCCGTCTTTAGAAGGTAAGTTGCCAGAGACAACCACCGAGCCAGCTGGAATGCGACCGTAAGTGATTTCGCCGGTTTCACGGTTAAAGATTTTCGTTGACTGGCCAATGTAGACACCCATTGAAATTACCGCACCCTCTTCAACAATCACGCCTTCGACCACTTCAGAGCGAGCGCCGATAAAGCAATTGTCTTCAATAATCGTCGGGCTGGCCTGCAATGGTTCTAAAACACCGCCGATACCAACACCACCTGAAAGGTGAACATTTTTACCAATTTGTGCACAAGAGCCAACAGTTGCCCATGTATCGACCATCGTGCCAGAATCGACATATGCACCGATATTGACGTAAGAAGGCATTAAAATAGTGTTTGGTGCAATATAAGAGCCACGTCTTGCCGTTGCTGGTGGAACCACACGAACACCCGCTGCCTGGAATTCTTCAGCCGTTGTATTGACAAACTTAGAAGGAACCTTATCAAAGAACTGAGTGTAGCCCGCTTGCATCACGGCGTTGTCTTCTAATCTGAAAGACAGTAAAACTGCTTTTTTAAGCCATTCGTTAACAACCCACTCGCCAATACCTTTTTGCTCTGCAACTCTGGCTTTACCAGTATCAAGCAAATGAATCGCTTCTGCAACAGCATCTCTAACTTCTTGTGGTGCAGAGTCAGGGGTAATGTGTGCGCGATCTTCAAAAGCCACTTCGATGACGTCCTTCATAATTTTTATCGTATAAAAAAAGAAGACATTATACCAGCGAGAGGATTTTTGTCACCCCCTGCTAGTGTTCGTGATGGTGGTTGTGGTGGTGCTCGTAAGTCGCCATTAATTCGGTCATTTGGTCCGCAAATAGATCGTTAAATTGCTCGTCCTTAAGAATGGCTTCTGGGTGCCCTTTACAGCAAATGTGGTGATAAAGACAAAGAACTTGGCTGGATTCTTTCATTACTCGGTGCAAGTCGTGTGAAACCATTAGGATCGCACAGTTTTGTTGTTGGTGAATATCTTGAATCAATTGATAGAGTTGCATCTGGCCGTCAACATCTAGGTTTTGTGCTGGCTCGTCCAAAATTAAGACATTAGGTTTGTTCATCAAAGCACGCGTCAATAGAACTTTTTGTAATTCACCGCCCGATAAATCCTTGAGTGGTGAATTGAGCAGGGAGACAACCCCTGTTGTTTCGGCTGTTTCTTTGATAAAAGATTTTTCTACCTTTTGGTTGAGTGTTAAGAAGTCAACAACCGAAATCGGAATAAAGGGATTGGGGGTGAACAGCTGCGGTGTATAGCCCAGACGCATTGACTTGGCGCGTGTAATTTTGCCACTGTCCTGTTTAATCAAGCCCAATAACACCTTAATCAAAGAGCTTTTGCCGGCGCCATTTGGCCCAATCAAGGTAATAAACTCACCCGGTTGAAGGGTAAAGCTGACGTCATCAAGTATTTTCTTCCCTTGATGGGTTAAGGTAATATTTTGGGCGGTGATTAACGCATCTGACATGCTAATATTTTATAGCTTATCGACGCTTAAAACGATTGCTTTATGCAATGGCGTGCCAAGAATATTGGTAAAATTCTACTATGTCTAAACAACTTATTTTAGTCGACGGATCTGCATTTTTATTCCGCTCGTATTTCTCAACACTTTCTCAGAATTTAAGCAACGACTCTGGCTTTCCAACCGGGGCGATGTTTGGCGTCATTAATGCCATAAAACATCTGCAACGCAAATACAATGGTGCAAAAATTATTATGATTTTTGATGCCAAAGGCTCAAATTTTCGCCACGAAATGTATTCTGAATACAAGGCGCACCGTAAGCCTGCCGAAGATGACCTGGTTGTGCAAATCGAGCCGCTTTATAAAATGGTTCGAGCAATGGGCTTTCATTTTCTCTGTGTCGATGGCGTTGAAGCAGACGATGTGATTGCGACTTTGGCGACACAAGCGGATGCAAAAAATATAACCACCATTGTTGCTAGCGGCGATAAAGATTTATTTCAATTGGTCAGTAACAACGTCAAGCAGTTGGATATGAAGGGCAAGCTTTATGATGCCGTCTTAGTCAAAGAAAAAATGGGCGTGGAGCCGCATCAAGTTTCCGACCTATTGGCGCTTACCGGTGATAGTGCTGATAATATTCCAGGGGTGCCTAGTGTTGGGCCAAAAACTGCTGCCAAATGGCTTGGCACGTACAGTGATCTTGCAAGTGTTAAGGCTAATGCCGATAAAGTGGGTGGCAAAGTGGGCGAAAAGTTGCGTGCGTCTTTTGATCTTTTGGAGTTGTCAAACAGGCTGGTGCAGCTTAAATTTGATGTCGAAATCCCGATTGATATTTTCTCCGACGAGCCCGGTGAGGACTCAGTAACACTTGCCGGGCTCTATCAAGAGTACGGCTTTTCAATGTGGTTAAGACAATTGGGTGATGTAGGGCAAGCTCCAGCAAAAGTCCAAACTGAATCGCCAATTGAAGTTGAGGAAAAAGCGATCGAGAACAGTGAATTACTGCAAGGCTACTCTCAACACCTTGTTCTAAGCCAAAGTGATTTTGACGGTTTATTAGGACAATTATCGGCCTGCAAATCGTTTATCTTTGACTTGGAGACAAACAGCCTTGATTATATGGAGGCACAAATTGTTGGCTTCGTCTTTTTAATCGACAAGCAAAGTTATTATCTGCCGGTTGCGCATGACTACATAGATGCCCCAGCACAATTATCAAGGCAGGCGACTTTAGCGTCTCTCAAGCCCATTCTTGAAAATGCAGAGATTGGCAAAATTGGCCAAAATTTAAAATATGATGCCCATGTGTTGGCTAATGTTGATATTGATTTAAACGGCATTGTTGACGACACAATGGTCAAGTCGTATTGTCTTAATTCGGTGGCAACCCGACACAATATGGATGACTTGTCTGAGTTTTACTTGGGTCATACAACCATACATTTCTCTGATGTCGCTGGCAGCGGAAAAAAACAACTTAGTTTTAACGAGGTTAACCTTGATCAGGCGGCACCATATGCCTGTGAAGACGTTATTGTTACCCAGGAGTTGAATAAAGTTCTAGAAGAAAAGATTAGCCAATATCCTAAACTGCAAACCCTTTACCGAACGCTGGAATTGCCATTGGTGAAAATCATGCTCAAACTTGAACGTAATGGTGCGCTGATTGATGTGGCTTCTTTGTACAACCAGCAAGTGCAAATCAAAGCGGAGATGGCCAAAATTCGCACGCAAGCTTTTGACATTGCGGGCGTTGAGTTTAATTTAGAGTCGCCAAAACAAATTCAGCAAATACTCTTTAGTGAAGAGGGTTTGGGCCTTGAGCCAAAGAAGAAGACACCAAAGGGTCAGCCATCCACCAACGAGGAGGCGCTGAAATTGCTCGACCATCCTTTGGTGGATTTAATTATGTCTTATCGTACATTGACCAAGTTAAATTCGACCTACCTTGAGGCTTTGCCAAAGCAAATTAACGCTCGCACGGGGCGTTTGCACACATCGTATCATCAGGCAGTAACCGCCACTGGGCGACTGTCTTCTTCGAAGCCAAATTTGCAGAATATTCCGATTCGCTCTGAGCAGGGCGCGCGTATCCGTAGTGCTTTCGTAGCAAGCGAGGGCAATATTATCGTTGCCGCAGACTACTCTCAGATTGAGCTTAGGATTATGGCACATATCTCCAAAGACCAAAGTCTTGTCGAGGCCTTTAACAACAATGTTGATGTCCATAGTGCAACCGCTGCGCAAATGTTCGGTACGCCGCTGGATGAGGTAAGTAAAGATCAGCGCCGCAATGCCAAGGCGATTAACTTTGGTTTGATTTATGGCATGAGTGCATTTGGCCTGGCTAAGCAAATTGATGTTTCGCGTACCGAGGCGAAAGAGTATATCGATGCCTATTTTGAAAATTATCCTGGCGTTCTGAAGTATATGGACTCCACCAAAGAAAAAGCCAAAGAGTTGGGTTTTGTTGAGACGATTGAGGGCAGACGGCTGTATTTGCCGCAAGTGAACGCTAAGAACAAGATGTTGCAACAACACGCCCTGCGCACGGCAATTAACGCCCCGATGCAAGGCTCTTCAGCCGATATTATTAAAAAAGCGATGCTTGATATTCAAGCGTGGATCGATAGTGAAAATAACGGTGTCAAGATGCTAATGCAAGTGCACGATGAGTTGGTGTTTGAAATGCCCACTGATAAAGCGCAAGCCTACGCAGAGGTGATTCGCGCCAAGATGGAAAATGCTGTAACGCTTGATATTCCTTTGGTGGTCGATGTCGGTATTGCCGATAACTGGCAAGAGGCACATTAAGCTTAATTAAATGTGGCGGCATAACCAGACATTTTGAGAATTTAACGTCTATATAAACTAAAATGTCGACTATATTCAGTCGAAATACAATCCTACAGGTGATATGAAAGAACAGTTACAAGAGCTACTTATCGAAAGTTTAAGCGCATTATTGGCTGAAGGCGTTATTAATGAATTGCCTGCTAAAGTTCGATTGGACCACACTAAAGACAAGTCGCATGGCGACTACGCCACCAATGTTGCCTTGATGTTGGCCAAACAAGCAAAGTGTGCGCCAAAGGTCTTGGCTGAACAAATCATTGCTAAACTTAGTAATTCATCGCTAATCAGTAAAACCGAGATTGCCAGCCCTGGATTTATTAACTTCTTTTTGTCTGAAGCGACAAATAGCGCTGTTGTCACTGAGATTTTGAACTCTGCTGATGACTATGGGCTTTCTAATGTTGGTGCTGGCAAAAGAGCCCTGCTCGAGTTTGTTTCTGCCAACCCAACCGGTCCACTGCATGTTGGTCATGGTCGAGGCGCAGCTTATGGCGCAACGATTGCTAACCTTATGCGAGCCGTTGGTTTTGAAGTGGACAACGAATATTATGTCAATGATGCCGGCAGACAGATGGACATTCTAACCGTCAGTATTTTCCTCCGTTACCTGTCTATTTTTGGTGAAGAGCTAAGATTCCCAGACAACGGCTATCAGGGGGATTACATCCAAGATATTGCTAAAAGTGTTGTTGCTGAGTATGGCGAGCGTTGGCGCAAGGGTGCTGGAGAGTTGTTTGAAGATATTTGTAAAGACGAAGCCGACGGTGGTGACAAGGAAGCCCACATCGATGCTCTTATTGTTCGCTCTAAGCAGGTACTAGGCGAGGGTTATCAAGCTGTTTTCAGGGTGGGTATTGATTCGATTCTTAGCGGTATTAAAGACGATTTGGCTGAATTTGGTGTTGACTATCAACAATGGTTTTCAGAGCAGTCGCTGATTGACAGCGGCTTGGCCAAAAGTACCACTGACACTTTGCAAGACACTGACCATATTTATGAAAAAGATGGCGCTTTGTGGTTTAAGACGACGGATTACGGTGACGAGAAAGATCGTGTGGTTGTGAGGGATAACGGTATTCACACTTATTTTGCCTCCGACATCGCCTACCACTTAGAAAAATTTGATCGTGGCTATGACAAGGTTATCAATATTTGGGGTGCTGACCATCATGGCTATATTGCCAGAGTAAAGGCCTCTATTGCGGCACTTAACCACGATCCCGAAAAGCTAGAAATTTTGTTGGTGCAATTTGCCAATTTGTATCGTGGTGGCAAAAAAGTAAAAATGTCGACCCGTAGTGGTTCGTTTGTTACGCTTGAAGAGTTGCGTAATGAAGTCGGCAATGATGCTGCGCGTTTTTTCTATGTCATGAGGAAATCAGAACAACATATGGATTTCGATCTTGATTTGGCCAAATCAAAGACCAATGAAAATCCCGTGTTCTATATTCAATATGCGCACGCTAGGATTTGCTCGGTGCTTAGACAAGCCGGCGAAAAAGAAATTACGGTGAATGCCAGTAATGCAGATTTATCACTGCTAGTTGAGGACGGTGAAAAATCCTTGTTAAAGGAGCTGAGCCGCTATAAGGGTGTAGTGGAGTCCTCGGCATTGCAATATGAGCCGCATCAGTTGGCGTATTATTTGAAAGACTTGGCAGCGTGTTTTCACAGCTATTACAACGCCTGTCCTTTCTTGGTGAGCGATGAGTCGTTGACACAAGCGAGGCTTGCCTTAGTTATTGCCAGCAAACAAGTACTGGTGAATGGTTTGTCTTTATTAGGGGTGAGTGCGCCAGAATCAATGTGAATGAGCCCTTCTCAAATCTCAAATGATTGCCGCAAAGGTCTCGAGTGACCAAAAACAAAGAGACCAAGCACTCAATATTCACGATTCTTTTATTGTCCAAGCACCAGCGGGCTCCGGAAAAACTGAATTACTAACTCAGCGCTATTTAAGTCTTTTGGGTGAAGTTGGGCAGCCAGAAAGTATTTTGGCAATGACCTTTACCAACAAAGCGGCAGATGAACTCAAACATCGTGTTTTGCGGTATTTGGGTGACGCAAATTTAACCCCGCCACAAGAGCCCCACAGGCTCAAAACGTTTGAGTTGGCCAATAAGGTGCTTGCTCAGTCCCAGAAACAAGGCTGGGATCTTTTAAATAATCCGTCCCGAATCAAAATAAGCACGATCGATGCGCTTTCGAGCTTAATTGTCTCGAAATACCCAACGGTTGAGCAGCTCATTCCGCCAAGAGTGATGGCCGATCGTTATGAGTATGAAGCGCTTTATCAAAGTGCAGCTGAAAACACCTTTAAGCTTTTAGAAGACGATGAGTATCAAGAATCGATTGCTAGCGTATTGCTGCATTTGGACAATCATGTTGAGAAGTTTTATCGACTTTTGACAAAAATGCTTGCCAAGCGTGAGCAGTGGTTACCAAGGCTTTATCAAAAAGGCGCGCTTGAGATTGAGGTATTAGAGCAAACCGCACAAAAAATTATTAGCGAGCATTTACTAAAATTAGGGGTCATTACCTCGAGTTTTTTTGATGAGGAATTTTTTATAGCAATACAAGAAAATGATTTGGTTGTTAGTGAACTTCCAGAAACTAATGTTGACGCGTTAGACGTTTGGATTGGGCTGGCAAATTTATGCTTGACATCAAAAGGCCAATGGCGCAAAACCGTTAACAAGAGACAAGGGTTTGATCCCGCGTTAAAAGAGCAGAAGCAAGCTTTTATTACAACGCTTGAAAGGCTTAGCTCTGAGGATGAGCTGCGAGAGGCTTTATTTGAGCTGACTATATTGCCAGAGTTGCATCATAACGAAGCAGACCACCAAGTTCTGACAGATATCAGCCAGGTGTTGAGGCTTGCTGTTGCAGAATTAAAACTTTTGTTTTCAGTCAATAATGTCTTTGATTTTGCCGAGGTGGGCCTTAATGCGTTAGAGAAGTTAGACGATCTAGCGGGGGTTACTGATGTTGCCTTATTTCTAGATTATAAAATCGAACATTTGTTAATTGATGAGTTCCAGGATACTTCTTATTCGCAGTTTTCCTTAATAGAAAAATTATTATGCAATTGGCAGCATGACTCTGGAAAAACCCTGTTTTTAGTGGGTGATCCGATGCAGTCTATTTATCGTTTTAGAGAAAGTCAGGTGGGTATCTTCCTTCAGGTGAAAGAAAACGGTATTGCCGATATTAGGCCAAAATACCTGCAACTTAATACCAATTTTAGGTCAATTAAAGGCATTGTTGATTCTAACAATCGATATTTTTCAGCCATTTTCCCTAGCCATGATAATGTCATTAACGGCGCTATTCATTACGCCCACTCTGAGTCGATTTCAGGGAAAACTGATGACAGTGCCGTTCGTTTTTATCCATTTTTGTCCGACATGGCCCAGCAAGAGGCGATGCAAGTGTGCGAAATTGTTAAAGATGCCCTTGCTGAAAATTACGTCGATGAGATAGCGATTTTGGTTCGTTCGAGAAGTCATCTTGAGGGCATTATTAATACCTTTCAATTAAACAATATTGATTATGAGGCAATCAAAACAACATCACTATGCTCACATTTATTTACTCGCGATCTGCTCAGTTTGACGCGAGCCATGCTTTCACTTGGCGATAAGCTTGCTTGGCTAGCATTGCTCCGCTCTCCTTGGTGCGGTTTGTTGCTTGAGGATTTACTGAGCTTCGGCGAGTCGGATGAGATGACTGTTTATCATCAGTTAAGTGATGACAGCCTCATTGATGCTTTGAGTAATGATGCAAAACAGCGTGTACAAGTTGTACGGCAAACTCTAGGCAGGGCGATTCAAAATGATGGACGCTTTTCTTTTGTTGAGCGTTTTAATGATGTGCTTGACAAGCTCGAGCCACACAAAAATCTAAGCCATGAGAAACGCAGTATTAAATCGCAATTTCTCGATATTTTGTACCATTGTGAGTCTCGTGATAGTTTAACTCTTGAGTCAATAGAAGCAATGCTTGCAGAGTTATACGCCCCTAATCGTTCGGCGCGAGTTAAGCTCATGACCATTCATCAAGCCAAAGGACTGGAGTTTGATGTTGTCATCATGCCGGGGCTTGGCAGGGCAGGAAAATCTGACACAGCACCGTTGGTGCAATTAAAACCTTTGGCCAGTAAAAATATATTGCTGGCACCGATTAAGTCGGCCTTTGACAAAAATGAAAGTAAAACTTACGCCTATCTCAAGCATCTAGACAAAAAGCAAAACCATTTCGAAATGATGCGACTGTTATACGTTGCAATGAGCCGTGCGAAAAAGAAGATTCATTTACTGGGTCACGTTACCAAGGACGTTGAGGCGGCAAAAAACACCTTATTGAATTTTATTTTGCCTTTTTTTAAAAATTCAATGGTCGTGCCGGCGACCCCTGCCGAGAATGCGATTCAAAGCGCTGTATCTCCTCAGTTAGTGCGCTATGACTCATCCCCAAGTGCTGAGGATGTTAAAACTGAAATTGCTGATGAATCGTTTAATTTGTCAAAAAATCTTGATTTACTGTATCAAAGCGCACTGGGTACAATTGTCCATCACTACCTTGAGTTTGAGGTTTTTGCACCCGATCAAAAAAGCATAGAAACGAAGTTATTGCAATTGGGCGTGCCGAGTAAATTGCGCAGCCCCCATACCGAGACAATTTTGAAATTATTGAATAACACCAAAAAAGATCCAATATTCGATTGGCTGTTTCAAAAAAGAGAAAGCACCCAAGTCGAGGCAGAGTTTGGCACCGCCGACAGCTCAATTATTATTGATCGGCTGTTTATGGAGAAAGATGTTTTGTGGATTGTTGACTTCAAAACCACCTCACCAGCCGCTGGGGAGTTAATAGATGTTTTTATTGGGCGTATAAAAAAACAACATAAAGAGCAACTATCTCACTACCAAAGTGTCCTTGAGGGTGTTTTTCAACTGCCTACAAAAGCAGCAATATACTGCCCCGCAATTCCCAAGTTGATTTGTCTATAAAAAGTCGAAAATAACTAGACAAGGCCGCGCATTGCCCCTATGATTGGCATCATTTTATAAGTCTATTTTAACAATGAGTGAATCAAACGACATTATCGGTTGGCATGACTATAGCGACAGTTTTGGCGGCAAGAAAATAACAACCATTAATCCGGTTGTTCAAAGTGGCTCTACAGTTTTGTTTGACAGCTACGAGGACATGCTCGCAGCGCAAAACGGCGAGTATCCTGGGGTAACTTATGGAACTGGTGGCTTAACAACGCAAAAGGCCTTTGAAGAGGCGTTGTGCAAGCTTGAAAGTGGCCACACGACAAAAACCTTTCCTTCCGGCATTAGCGCCATTATTAACACCTTCATGGCATTTACTCAGAGCGGCGATGAAATCCTGCTTTGTGATAATGTCTATGGCCCAACAGCACGGTTTTGTTATAGCGTCTTGACAAAGTACGGCGTCAAGATTAACTCACTCGCCTCCGATGTTGGTGGTGAGATTGAGGCGCAAATTACTGATAAAACAAGGTTGATTTTTCTTGAGTCGCCGGGCTCTAATACATTCGAGATCCAAGACATTCGTGCGATTACAAAAATTGCCAATGAAAGAAACATCATTACTGTGATCGATAATACTTGGGCAACGCCGCTGCATCTAAAGCCGCTTGATTTAGGTGTTGATGTCTCAATTCATTCGGCAACCAAATACATTTGTGGATATTCTGACTTATTGATGGGCGTGGCAACGGTTAATAAAAAATACGCCGCTACGTTTGATGCTTTTTATCACGGCCTAGAAAATTACACCAATCCTCACGATTGCTACTTGGCTATGCGCGGACTGCGGACATTGGAAGTGCGCCTTAAGGCGCATGAGAAATCCGCCTATGAGATTGCAAGATGGCTTGAAGGCCATGAATTGGTGGATAAAGTTATACATCCAGGGCTTGCTTCTCACCCGCAACACGATTTATGGAAAAGAGACTTTACAGGCGCAGCGGGTCTTTTTGCCTTCACCTTTAAGCAAGACTACAGCGTTGAGAAAATCGGCGCTTTTGTTAATTCGCTAAATATGTTTGGGCTTGGCTTTAGTTGGGGCGGCTTTAAGAGTTTAATTACTGCAGGTAAATTTAAGCGGGGTGGTGAGTGGAGCCATGGCGGCAAGCATCTCATTCGCCTAAATATTGGCCTTGAAAATTCCGAGGACCTAAAAACCGATTTAGAATTTTCTTTTAAGTGCCTCTAAACTAAGTCTTACGACACCCTCTTGTCGTTAAGAACAGTAACGCGCTGCATGTGGCGAATGTTCGGCAGATAATCACAAATTGCGTAATGATGAGTGATACGGTTGTCCCAGATGGCAATAGAGTTATTGCGCCAACGAAAGCGCACTTGAAATTCCGGCTTGGCCATGTGTTGATATAAGTAGTGCAAAATTCTATCGCTTTCGCCTTGAATCATGCCAACAATGTGACGGGTAAAAGACTGATTGACATTTAAGTACTTCAGACCACTTACAGGGTGTGTGTCGATAATTCTGTGCACCGCTGAACCGGTATCTTTCAGCGCATTATTGACTGCTTCAATACCGCCTTTTTTGTAAAAGTCGTTTCTAAAAGTGCCGATATCGTGCATCGCTTCAAGGCCTTCAAGTTGATCTTTCCAGCCATCTGATAAATTGTCATAGGCTGCACTGGTGCTAGACCAAAGCGTATCACCACCAACTTTTGGGATATTGACCGCGTGCAGAATTGAGGTAAATGGCGGGTTGGTTTTAAAAGTCATGTCTTTGTGCCAGTCATTGGTATCCGGCACATCGCCACCACCACTTTTCAAAAGTACAATATTTTCATAGCCTTCAACGTGCGGGTAAACCGGATGCGGTGGCTCGGGCTCGCCAAAGCTTTCAGCAAGCTGTATGTGCACTTCAGGGGTTATGTTTTGATTGCGAAAAAAGATGACTTGGTTGTCAATAAGCGCATCATAAATCTCATTACAGACTTCGGTTGTCAGATCATTGTTAAGAGACACGCCCGATATTTCGGCACCAATTGCACCAGTGATTTTTTCTATTGTAAGCATTATTTATCCCCCCGGAAAAGACCGACACTTTAACCTAAAGACTGGGAAAAATCAATGAATTTTCACTACTACTCGACCTCTTAAGAGTCACGCTTCAGCCACCATAAAATCAGAAAGAGTTGCAACATCAACAATGGCACGACCGACAATAATGTTATCTCCCAGCTGTAGTTAAAAACGAACCAGCCAGCCGATAGTGCAGCCATTGCTTGAAAGCCAAAAATTAGAAAATCGTTTAATGATTGTACTTTGAATTTTTCATTTTCATTGTATGCTCGTGGCAGTAAGATTGTGCCGCCAATAAATAGAAAATTCCAGCCCAGTCCAAGTAACGCTAATCCAATCCAGTAGTTAGTCAGCGAGCGATCAATGTAGGCAACAAAAACGGCACTAAAAAGGACAATGACACCAGCAAGTAGCATGCGTGAAATACCAAGATATTTAACAATGAATGCGGTGAATAAGGACGGCAGGAACATGGCAACTACATGACTTTGAATAACATGCTTGGTTTGCTCCAGTGAAAACCCATCCATCACATGCATGCTGACGGGCGTGGCTGTCATTATAAAGCTCATCACAGCGTAACCAGTAATCGCTGAAGAAACGGCTACAATAAAAACGTTTTGCTTCATAATTTCAATTAACTTACGCTTTGAGCGATCCTTTTCTGCATTGAATTTTTTTGCAGGATTAAACAACAGCAGTAAGCCAAAGGCCGCAACGAACATAAGTGCAAGAAGTAAGAAAGAGCCGACAAATTCCACGTTAAACCAATCTTTGCCTAGGGTTGCAGCTTCTGTTCCGAGATAAGCAGAAACTAGGCCACCCAAAAGAACGATCGCTGCAGCAGCGGCTCTTTGGCTGCTATCAACGCTTTCAATGGCGGCAAAGCGAAATTGATTCATAGTCGCCGTGGTACTGCCAAATCCAAAACTTGAGAGACAAAACAGAACAAAAGATTTCGTTATCAGTGCGTAAACACTCAGGCCAATTAAGGAAATGGTGAAAAGACAAACACCTAAAAAAACTTTTCTTCGACCAAAGAAGGACATTAATCGCACAACTGGCAGAATACTAAATGCAGTACCAACCACAATCATGGCAACCGGAAGAGTTGAAAGACTTTTTGTTGTAGCAAGTGTGTTCCCAACGATGCCGCCAACGAACACAATAAAAACCCCCAGCGACATAAATAACGCAAGGCTTAGTGATAATATCCATACATTTTTTGGCAGTTGAAGCATAAGGCGGGGTGGTTTCTTTTGAGGGGATTATAAACCTATTTGGTCTGATAATGAATCGTGGTATGATGCGACCGACAATCATTGTTTGGTTTAGTTAATGGAGAGAAAAATGGAGGCTTTTGCTATCACTGGTTTTATTTTTGGTTTGGCTGCTTTTGCGAAAGTCATTCATTTGGAAAAAACACTTAAAGCGCAGGGCATCTTGAGCAAGGACTATAAGTCGAAATGACCAGTATTGAAGCAATGAAGGCAGGCATCAGCCATCAAGAAGGTTTTTTTGATGGTGCTCGTGGTGCCCAAACTTACTATCAATGCTGGCTGCCGGAAGGCGATCCAAAAGTGGTGTTATTTATTGTCCATGGCTTAGCAGAACACTCTGGCAGGTACATGCATATTGTCAATCACTTTGTGCCGCTTGGTTACGCTGTGTACGGCCATGACTACTTTGGTCACGGTAAATCTGAGGGCAAGCGAGTTTTTGTCGAACAATTTGAAGACATTACCAAGCCATTGAAAACGTATTTTGACATGGTGCGTTCATTGCAGCCCAATAAGCCTATTTTTTTACTAGGACACAGTTTGGGTGGGCTTATTAGCTCAAGACATTTGCTCGATCATCAAGCGGATTTCGCGGGCGCCATATTGTCAGGCCCGTGCATTAAAGTGGTAGATCATC
>LWDU01041800.1_pt1 | contig 24053 bp, 17 predicted proteins | sample 727161 | NCBI WGS metagenome assembly LWDU01 (sample SAMN04566230, study PRJNA314399) | hydrothermal vent metagenome | isolation source: deep sea hydrothermal plume seawater | place: Mexico: Gulf of California, Guaymas Basin | collected 2004-07-11
CCGTCTTCGAAGTGTTTGCCTGAGTTATAAGCGGCTTCTTCAGAATCAATTTTGAAGAAAGTATCGCCCATGTTGTCAGCCCATTTGACGTCATCAAAAACGAAAAATTCGTTTTCAGGGCCAAAGTAAGCCGTGTCAGCGATGCCGGTTGAAGTCATATAGGCTTCAGCGCGTTTAGCGATAGAGCGTGGGTCACGGTTGTAACCTTGCATGTCGCTTGGCTCGATGATGTCACAACGCAAAATCATCGTGGTGTCATCGAAAAAAGGATCCAGTTTGGCAGATGCCGCCTCTGGCATAAGAATCATGTCTGATTCGTTGATGCCTTTCCAGCCGGCAACCGATGAACCGTCAAACATTTTGCCATCTTCAAAGGTGTCTTCATCAATAGTGTGAGCGGGAACAGTTACATGCTGTTCTTTACCGCGGGTATCAGCAAAACGAAAATCAATGAATTTAACATCGTTTTCTCTGATCATTTCAAGAGCTTTTTGTACGGACATTTACTTCCTCTCCTAAACTTAAATGATTGTTTTATATAGTTGATTATTCGTCCGCACTGATGTTCACTACGACGAATAGTCCGTTAAGATACCAGTTTTGCTTTAAAAATAAAAGGTTTCGTTGACCTTCTGAGGGAGGGGATGAAAACGGGCCGAGGATAGGGCGGGGTGGCCGTTTAATGAAAATACAGGGGTTATTGCTAAGCTGTTGATTTAGTTGTTAAATAATCGTCATTGTCGGGAGATACGACGGGCAGGAAGAAAAAAGGGGGTAGGGGCGTTAAAAGACTCGTGCTTTAAAAAAAGGCTGAGCCGTGTTGGGAAAGGCAGGCGCGGGTGCAAGGTAAAAGCTTGGGGCAAAAAAAAACGGGGCATAAAGCCCCGTTCAAATTTCATCAACTTTAGGAAAAAGTCTTAGAAAGTAATCACGAGATCGGTAGAAACTAAGAACTGATCGTCTTTAGTGCCGGCGTCAAATGCATCTGCGCTGCTCCAGTCGTAACGCACTTCAGGACGTACTTTTAACCAATCGGTTACGCTGTAGTTGACACCACCGGTAATTCCGTAGTAGTCAGCTTGACCATTTCCAATTCGGTCACCGTCTTGGAACCATTCGCCGCGAACTGCAACGCCAAGAGTATCGCTGACATCATAAGTGATGTAACTGTTAATACCGTACCAGTTAGCAGAGGTAGCACCAGAGTCTTCACCTTGGTCGTGTTGGATTAACAAATGTAAGCTATCGCTGAAATCGTGCGTAGCAACAATGCTGTAGACCCAGCGCTCTGTAGTAGCAGTGGTGGAATCATCGACTACGTCGCCCACGACAGCAGCAACGGTTAGGCTGGTTGCGCCATCGGCACTGGTCCAGTCTGCACCACCGATGTAACTCCAGGCATCATCGTTAACTGAGTCGAAGTTGTCCCAGCCATTAACCGCACCGGCGCGAAAGTTAATGCTGTCAGTCAATGCTGTTTCAGCTAAGAAACCGGTATGAGTGAACGGTTCGCCGTATTGCATGGTGTAAGCATGGGTGTAGAAGAAGTTATCCGGAGACGTCACCACTTCATTACCGATAATAGTGTAGAAATGACCGGCTTTGATGGTTACGCCGTTGCCGATAGGGGCATACAATTCAGCATAAACCTGTGGAATAGCGATATCGTAACGACTTGACATGCTATCAAATATTTTTGTATCTAAACCTTCCGCTTGAGCACCTTGCATTGGGTCGGTACCAAACATAACGTCGGCACGAAAACCTAAATCGTAGTTATCGCCGGCAGTCGCTTCTTCCGAAATGAACAGGTTAAGCTGGTTCATTTGGAATTCAAGATCACGGTTAGCAAAGGTCACAGGGCCGTTGCTGTTGTCAGCTGGGTCGCCTGTGTTCCAAGAAAAGCCCGCAGAAACCCAACCACCGAAATCAATACCCAGATCTTTGGTGATTTTAGTGCCGTTAATGTCAGTACCGGTCAGTGCTTCAACTGCACCACCCGCCGATGCCGCGCCGCTGGCTGCTAAAAAGCAACCGGCTATCGCCGACGTGAGTAACTGTTTTTTCATGTCTCCCCCTAGGAGTTAATTAAAAAAAAGATGATTTAAAGTTTAAATTAAGTTCATAAATCCATGATTTATCGCCTAAAGCGACTATAGCAGGTTTAAAAAAAAAGAAAAGATTTTTGTTCTAAAAAAGACACAGTCGTTGCTTTATTGCAACAAGGGAGCCATGAGATGAGGCGGGCCTTGGATGTACAGGGCCTGAGGGGTATGGCTTGTTGTATTTTTGCACCAAAAAGGGGTCCGTCGAGGGGCGCACCGACCCAAAAGAGTGCATGCCGGGTTGTTTCGTGAGTTGCTGGGCCAGAGACAGGGGTTTCTTTGATGGGTAAGTCCTTGTAAGTAAAGGGTGTTTTTTATTTTTTTCTTTTTTGGCAAGATATTTGCTCCGGAGTTAACTGATATTAAATCGTAAGGAGAGTTTTAGATGAAATTGATTACAGCAATAATTAAACCTTTCAAATTAGACGATGTCCGTGAGGCTTTGTCTGAGGTTGGGGTTTCCGGGGTAACGGTGACTGAAGTGAAAGGCTTTGGACGCCAGAAAGGCCATACAGAGCTTTATCGGGGAGCGGAATATGTCGTTGATTTTTTACCCAAAGTGAAGTTGGAAGTCGCTATTTCAGATGATATGGTTCAAGCCGCCGTTGAGGCTATTTCACAAACTGCCAATACCGGCAAGATTGGTGACGGTAAGGTTTTTGTGAGTACGCTTGAACAAGTGGTACGTATTCGTACCGGTGAAACAGGTGAAGAAGCCCTGTAAGCAGATTTAGTAATATTATTAATGGTGAGGTATATATTGTGGAACAAGTAATTGAATTAAGTTATGCCCTGGACACGTTTTATTTTTTAGTGATGGGTGCCTTTGTAATGTGGATGGCGGCTGGTTTTTCTATGCTGGAGGCAGGTCTGGTCCGTTCTAAAAATACAACAGAAATTTTAACCAAGAATGTGTGTTTATTCGCTATCGCCTGTACGATGTATATGCTATGCGGTTATAACATTATGTATCCGGGTGAGGCGGTCAATAGTTTCTGGCCAGGCGTGAGTTTCTTAATAGGCGGCGATAATGCTGCAGCCGATGTGATCGCGAGTAATGGTGAAACTTATTATTCCGGCATGTCAGACTTTTTCTTTCAGGTTGTTTTTGTTGCCACCGCGATGTCAATTGTTTCAGGTGCCGTAGCTGAGCGAATGAAGCTCTGGTCATTTCTGATTTTTTGTGTTTTCTTAACGGGCTTTATTTATCCTCTGCAAGGGTATTGGAAATGGGGCGGTGGTTTTTTAGATGCCTTAGGATTTCTCGATTTTGCCGGCTCAGGCGTGGTGCATTTATGTGGCGCGGCCGCAGCGTTTGCCGGGGTTTTATTGTTAGGACCTCGTTTGGGTAAATACGGTAAAAACGGTGAAATACACCCGATTCCGGGTAGTAATATGCCGTTAGCAACATTGGGAACCTTTATTCTTTGGTTAGGCTGGTTTGGATTCAACGGTGGTTCAGAGCTTAAAGTGACTGATGTTGCTGAAGCTAATGCTGTCGCGTTAGTTTTTGTTAATACCAATGCAGCGGCAGCCGGCGGTGTGATTGCAGCACTGCTGACTTCTCAGTTGATGTTTGGTAAAGCAGATTTGACGATGATCTTAAATGGTGCGTTGGCAGGCTTAGTTGCTATTACCGCAGAACCCTTAACGCCTACACCGTTACTGGCAACCGGTATCGGTATGGTTGGTGGTATTTTAGTAGTCTTTTCGATTGTTAATCTGGATAAACTTAAAATTGATGATCCTGTCGGTGCGATTTCGGTGCACGGTGTGGTCGGTATGTGGGGGCTGTTGGCTGTGTGTCTCTCTAATCCCGATGCAACCTTTAAAGCGCAGATGATTGGTTTAGGCACTATTTTAGGCTTTGTATTGGTCAGTAGCTTGATTGTCTGGGGCATTATTAAAGCGGTAATAGGTATTCGGGTGACTGAAGAGCAAGAGCATCAAGGGGTTGATTACTCTGAGTGTGGTGTGGAAGCTTATCCGGAATTTACCGATTCGGGTAAATTATAAAAACCGTTGTAAAGTGAGCGAAAAGCGGGTGCTTAAGGCACCCGCTTTTTTTTGCGCGATTGTTTAGGGGTTTGCGTTGAAAATCATGGAAACGGCGCGTTAGCGCAGTGGATATGTTTAGTCCTCGATGAGTCGTAGGGGCCGGATCAATCGGGGCGGACTTGTAGATGCTTTTTCGGCGAATAAATAATTGATTACGACTGGATCAGGAAATACGCTAGCACGAAGTTACTTATTAACAATAAGCTGGCAATGGCTTTCCAGAAAATAAGCGGGTTTTTTTGGGCGAGTGGAAGATGAGAGGTTCCGGTCAGAGCGGCGGGGTTAGGGTGTTTCAGGTCGTAAATAAATTCAGACAGCTGTTCGTAGCGCATTTGAGGGTTAATGGTGGTTGCTTTCTTAAGGGTAATATCTATCCATAACGGGATCATCGGGTTGTGATGAAAGCTAGAAACATAGTTTAGTTTTGACAGGTTCATTTTAGTGGGTTTTTCAGGCATGTCCTTACCATAGGGCAAGTGTCCGGTGAGCATTTCATAAGTGATAACGCCTAATGAATAAAGATCTGAATTAACCGAGCCGCGGTGATTAAAATGGTACTCGGGCGCGGTATAGTTCAGTGTGCCGAGAATGTTCTTTTCCTTGTGCAATTCCAGAGGCGTTATTTCCTCAATACCGGCAATTTTAACCGAACCAAAGTCAATTATTTTGACCGCTCCGGTGTTGTCAATCATAATGTTTTCAGGCTTCAGGTCTTGATGAAGCATTTCCATGTGGTGCATAGCATGCAGTCCATGAGTAATTTGGTTAATGATTTGAATGACCTCTTTGATGTCGGGTTTGGGGTGGTTTGTTATCCAGTCGCGCAGCGTTATGCCCTCTAAGAATTCAGTGACATAATAGATGCAGCTTTTAGGTCGGTCGGGCTCTAGTATGGTGAGCAAGTTTTTATGATTAACGCGCTTTCCCGCCCATTCCTCATGCAGGAAATGCTCTATATAATGAGGGTCGTCTTCATAAAGAACAGAAGGTGATTTTAAGATAACCCGGGTATCTGTTTGCGTGTCATAGACTTGATAGATTTGGGTTCGTTTATTGGCGTGTAATTCTTTTTCAATGCGGTAGCCGTCAAGGATCATGCCCGGGTCAAGAAAAGGGGGGAAGGGCAGGTTTTTGTGTTGTTTCAGAATTTCGTCTTTGGCAACGGTTGGCAGTGAGTCAATGCGAAGAACTTGGCAGGTTAAATTATCATCGCTGTGATTGGCGCTGGCTTTTTCAATAAGTTGGTCGGCGGCCTCTTGTGGGGTGTTGTGTTTTTTTACGATCTTTTTAATCGTTTTGTCATCAATAAAGTCATGAACTCCATCGGTGGTCAGAATAAAGATGTCGTCTTTCAGTAGCGTAGTGGTGCGGTGGTCAACATCGAGCCGCGGTTCAATGCCCATGGCGCGGTTGAGATAATTTTTTTCTTCTGAAACCCAGATCCGATGGTCGCGGGTGAGTTGTTCCAGCGTACCGTCACGTAGGCGATAAATACGTGAATCTCCGATGTGAAAAATATGGGCTGTATTAGATTTGAGGATGAGAATACTCAGGGTGCTGACCATTCCTTTGCTGGATTGATATTTAGATTGCCCTTGGCTGTAGAGCCATGTGTTAGTGGCCGACAAGATTTGCTGGCAGGATTTCATGACCGACCAGCTTTCAGGTGTGCTGTAGTAGTCGCTTAAAAAACCAATGACACAAGCATGACTGGCTCTTTTGCCGGCATCGCTGGTGCTCATGCCATCGGCAATAACAACGCTGGCACCTTTAAGGGTCAGTTGAGGCTCTGTGGGTTCCGCGTAGCCATAAAAGTCTTCATTGTCGGTCTTAATGCCGGCTTCACTGCGTTGGCCCAGAGTGATCTTAAGTGAGTTTTTACGCATGTATTAGGGTGCGAGTTTCATTTTTTAAACCATTATAAGACCTGCAGTGTCGCGGTATTTATTTAATTTGGACTCTGTTTGGAAATATCGATCATATGCACCGTACCATCAGGCATGACTTCAGCCATTTGTCCTTTGGGTTCTTTTAGCACGAGGGCAATGAGAATGAACGTTAACAAACCCATAGCACCAATGGCCATAAAGAAAGTGCTTGGAGCAACAATAGATAGCACAATTAAAAACAGGACGCCGCCAATGTTGCCAAAGGCGCCGGTCATGCCGGCGATTTGTCCGGTCATTCGGCGTTGGATGAGAGGTACCATGGCGAAAACAGCGCCCGATCCGCTTTGGGAAAAAAGGCCGCCAATAATGGTTCCGGTAACGAAAAGCCACAGCGGCCAGTCGGGGGTGAATTGCCCAAGGCCCAAGAAAGTAACAGAAACACCGGCGGTTGCAATGATGAGTGTTGTTTTTCGACCTATTTTATCGCTTAGCCAGCCCCCTGCCGGGCGGGCAAAAAGGTTGATTACCGGATAAATGCCGGCTAACAAGCCTGCTGTCATAGGCTCAATGTGGAAGTTATCAACATAAAATAAGGGCAGCATTGAGACGATAGCGAGTTCAGTACCAAAAGTGAGTAAGTAGCAAAAGTTTAGTGTGGCGACCTGACTAAATGAATAGCATTGATGTTCGGGTGGGGCGGTGTGGAAGAGGGCTTTATTGATTTGGATAACCTTAAATGTTTGATAACAGTAGACTAGGGCCAGTAATCCGTAGGCGCTGTAGGCGGTTACCGGTGATAGCCAATGCATTTGATCGGCGAGTTTCCAGATAATGGCTGCTAAGGTTAAGTACAGAGGAAGGTTCATCAAGATATAGAGCAATAAATCCTTTTTGCTGCTGACTTCCATGCCACCGGTTTTTTTAGGGCGGAAATAAGTGGATCCTTTGGGAGTATTGGATACACTGAAGAAATAAATAATGCCGTATAAAATAGCCAGACTACCGGTGGTAGCAATCGCGTAGCGCCAACCGTCAGCACCGCCAAAATACAATGTTAAAGCGGGTAGCATGAGGGCAGCACCGGCAGAGCCAAAGTTTCCCCAGCCGCCATAAATACCTTGTGCTATCCCGGTTTGACGGGCCGGAAACCATTCTGAGATCATTCGGATACCGACGACAAAACCCGCGCCAACAAATCCTAGAAAGAAACGGATAATAGCCAGTTGTTGGTAGTTTTGTGCACAGGCAAAGCCGATGGAGACTATCCCGCCTAAAATAAGGATGCTGGAGAATAATTGTTTAGGGCCGTATTTATCGACCAAGATGCCGACAATAATGCGTGCTGGAATGGTGAAGGCGACATTAAGAATCAGCAGGACTTTGATTTCTTGATCACTGATGCTCATGCTTTCCCGAATAAAGGCGAGCAGAGGGGCGTGTGAGAACCAAACCATAAAACTTAAAAAGAAGGCAAACCAGGTGAGGTGTAAGGTTTTTATTTTTGGATCACGAAATTTAAATAAATTGAATTGTTGGTCAGACATGTTTTTCCTTTGATTAGAAGCCTTTTGACATTGAATGAAAGCAACAATCACGCCAGTTGTTATGTTTGAGTGCTAATCAATGGTTTGCTCTGCAATGCTTAGCAATGATGGTCATAATTGACCCAAAAATGAACTTAGTTCTGTTTTTTTGGTGCGGTCACTGTCAGTGCGCTAGGTGATTCGGTCAGGTTGAAGGGTGTTGATGGTCGGCAGGGTAGGTAAAAAAAACAGGATTTGTTTGAGTGGCGGGGTTTATCGAGTCGCAGCGTGAGGCTATAGAAAGAGGGTGCGGGCTCATCTTCTTTAAGTCAAGTGGCTTCTTCTGAACTGGAATATCGCTAGGTGGCATACTATCGGTGTTCTCACCAGAGGTCATTTGATTGTTTAGAGAGGTTTTGGTTTGAAACTGAAGCGATCCTTTTTATGTTAATTAATACTGTGCTGAGGTCATTAAAGAAACTTGATGTTTAAATCCGTAACACTGGAGGGGGGTACTGTCGATATCTTTTTTCTGTGCATCATTTTTTTTCTAAAAAAGAACGTTTAGAGGCTACCAGCGGTGTTGGTAGTCTCTAAACGTCAGTTGAAGTTGGATTCGGTCTCACCCTAAAAAGCTTCATTGTCGGTCTGGGTGCCCGTATTGCTGCGTTATTTTTATCAGGAGCGATAGCTCAGCATTATTTGTGTGACATCCAATGACCGTTTAAAGGGGTTGTTTTTACTTAATCTTTAGAAATATCAATCATATGTACCGTGCCATCGGGCATGATTTCAGCCATTTGTCCTTTAGGTTCTTTTAGAACAAGGGTAACGAGGATTAACGTGGTTAAGCCCATAGCGCCAATGACCATAAAGAAAGTGCCCGGTGCGACAAAGGATAAAACAGTTAAAAACATGACGCCGCCAATATTGCCAAAGGCACCGGTCATGCCGGCGATTTGTCCGGTCATTCGACGTTGTATTAAGGGTACCATCGCGTAAACGGCACCGGACCCGCCTTTAGAGAAAATACCGCCAATAATGGTTCCGGCAACGACAACCCAAAGCGGCCAGTCAGAAGTAAACTGTCCAAGACTTAAGAAGGTGACGGAAATACCTAGGGTGGCGATAACGAGGGTGATTTTCCGGCCTATTTTATCGCTCAACCAGCCTCCGGCTGGGCGGGCAAAGAGATTGATTACCGGGTAAATTCCGGCTAATAAGCCAGCCAAAATAGGATCAAGATCAAAATGGTCGACATAAAATAAAGGGAGCATGGAAACAACAGCCAGTTCGGTGCCAAATGTTAACAGGTAGCAAAGGTTTAGGATTGCAACCTGGCTGAATGCGTAGCGTAATAGCTCTGGGGGTTGCTCTGTGAGTATGGGTTTGTTGACCTGAATGACTTTCCAGGTTTGATAGAGGTAGAGAATTGTCAGAAGCCCGTAACCACTGTACGCGGCTAGAGGGGGGAGCCAGTGCATTTTATCAGTCAGTTTCCAAATCAGTACGGCCAATGTTAAATACATGGGTAGATTCATGAGGATGTATAACAACAGGTCTTTTTTGCTGCTGACTTCCATGGCGCCGGTTTTTTTAGGGCGGAAATAAGTAGATCCTTTGGGGGTGTTGGACACACTGAAGTAGTAAATAATGCCGTATAAAATGGCAATGCAGCCTGTCGTTGTAATGGCATATCGCCAACCATCATCGCCGCCAAAATGTAGGCTGAGGGTGGGTAAGATAAGGGCGGCACCGGCAGAACCGAAGTTGCCCCAGCCGCCGTAGATGCCTTGGGCAATACCGGTTTGCCGGGCCGGAAACCATTCTGAGATCATTCGGATTCCGACCACAAAACCGGCGCCGATAAATCCCAGAAAGAAACGAATAATAGCCAGCTGTTGGTAGTTTTGTGCACTGGCGAAGCCGATGGAGACTAGCCCGCCTAAAATAAGGATGCTGGAGAATAATTGTTTAGGGCCGTATTTGTCGACCAAGATGCCGACAATAATGCGCGCTGGAATGGTGAAGGCAACATTGAGGATGAGTAGGACTTTGATTTCTTGATCACTGAGTCCCATGCTGTCTCGAATAAAGGCGAGTAGCGGGGCGTGTGAGAACCAAACCATAAAGCTTATAAAAAAAGCAAACCAAGTGAGGTGTAAGGTTCTTATCTTAGGGTCGCGAATTTTAAATAAATTGAATTGGGCGCTGGACATGAATGCTCTTTAGTGAGGGTGAAACTATAAGCCAAGCAACAACTATGCCATTTATTTGATTTCTATGTGCGTTGTGAAAGGTGCGGTTTTTGTTTTTTGGGCGTGATGCTTATAAACAGTGGGGCGATGCGGTGAATGAAAATGGTGGAATGTGAGCGGGGTTGCTGGGAAAACAGGGTTTATTTTAGTTTGTGCCGGGAATGCTTTGAGAAAAAAGGGAAGCAAAGTCGTTTAAAAATTGAAGTCTTCTTGAGCCTCAATGAGTTAAACGACTTTAACCATCTCGAGGAGTAGTATAGATTATATTATTGAAAGTTTAAATAGAGTATGTTTTTTAAAGAGAATATACTTAATGTTTATAATAAAGCGGGTCAGCTATGGATAAATTCACTTGTATTCATGTTTTTGGTCGTATTGTCGAGTTAGGTAGTTTTATTGCGGTCGCGCGGGAACGTAAACTCTCAGCGATGATGATCAGCAAATATATTGCCCAGTTAGAACGAGAGTTAGGGGTTAGTTTATTAAACAGAACCACGCGTCAGATAAGTTTAACCGAAGCAGGGGAGCGGTTTTATCGCCAAAGCAAGTCTATTATGGAAGATTTATCCGGTCTTGAGGAGCAAACACGTGAGCTCGGACATACGGTTAAGGGGACGCTTCGTATCGTTGCGCCGATTGATTTCGGTAGTACGCAGTTGGTACCGATCGTGGCCGCCTATCAAGCCATCTATCCGGACGTTAAAGTGAGTTTAGTGCTGGACAATGGAATGGTTAATTTGGCGGCGGGTAATTTTGATTGTGCTATTCGCGTCACGGATATACCAGAGGCCAGTTTAGTGGCCAGAAAAATAACGGAGACGCCGTTATGTCTATTTGCATCGCCGGATTATTTAAGGCGTCAGGGCAGACCGCAAACGATTGATGATTTAAAGCAGCATCAATGTTTGCATTACCTGAATACGCCGCATGGCGATTATTGGGTTTTTAATCAGGGCAAGCGGGTTAGAAAAATACGTTTAGAGTGGCGTTTTGGTTGTAATAACAGTCGTGCGTTGGGTGAGGCAGCAACATTGGGTCTGGGGGTTGTTCAGGCGCCTGAATTGTTTTTACGTCATTTGATTGAATCAGGAGCGGTTGAGGAAATTTTACCGGCTATGCGACCCGATTCTATCCCTATTTACGCAACTTACCTGCAACGTAAGTTTATCCCGAGTAAGTTATCGACCTTTGTTAATTTTTTGGTTGAATATTTTCAATCAACGCCGCAACGTGCGGGCTAGATAAGGTCTTTAAAAAAGCGGTGAGTTGGTTGATTTCGTTTTTGCTTAAGTGTAGGGGTTGAATAAGGGGCGAGAGTTGGGGGTTGGCTATTCCGCCGTTATTGTAAAAATGAATGACCTGTTCTAACGAGTTGATTCTGCCGTTATGCATATAGGGTTTTGTCAGTGCGATATTTCTAAGTGTGGGGGTTTTGTAACGCCCGCGATCGGTGGGGTTGCCGGTGATTTCAAAACGCCCAAGGTCGCGTTTTTTTAAGTCCAGTGCGTTGGCTTTATTGCCGCGAATACCTATGCCGGTATTATGAAAATATTGGTCGGTTAGAAGGGCTGATTCCCGATTAATGGTGTGGCAACGAATACAGTTCGCCTTACCGGAAAAGAGGCTAAAGCCTTTCTTAGCCATTTGATTAATTGCATTTTCTTGATGGCCGTAATGCCAGCGGTCAAAAGGGGAGTCGGCAGCTATTAATGTTCTTTCAAAGCTGGCAATAGCCTGGCCAAGCGTTGTTTTTGAAGGTGGCGCCTTAAAGGCGTCATTAAAGGCTTGTCGGTACTGAGGAATCTGATTGATTTTAGCAATAACAGCAGCTGGACTGGGGTTAGCCATTTCGCGGTGATTTAACAGCGGCCCCCAGGCTTGTTCTTCGAGTGATTTGGCGCGGCCATCATGAAACAGTGGGGTTAAGTAGCCGACATTAAGTAAGGTCGGGGCGTTGCGTCTTCCTTTGCGGCGTTGGTAGCCCACGGGTATGGTTATGAAATTATTGCTAAACCCCTGGTCAGGGATATGACACATGGCACAAGACAGTGTGTTGTCGGCAGATAGGCGGCGATCAAAAAAAAGCATCTGACCCAGCGCTATTTTTTCAGTCGTGAGTGGATTGTTTTTCGGTATGGTGATTTGTGGGAGTCCGAGGTGAGGCTCGATGACAACAGGCTGGCCGTTAGCTGGCAAGGGTGTTGTTGAAAGTAGTAATCCAAATAGCCAGAGAGCAATCATGTGTCGGTGGTCCCGATGCGGTTGGGACTTCTATTTTAAGCAAGAATGAAGGGGCCGTGTAGTAAAAGATACGAATAAGTAGCACCACGCGTGTGCGCTATTGAGGCGCGCGCACTCTAATGGCGCGTGCGGTTATTTTTGCTGCACGGGTAGGGTGGGTTGGATGATCACATTGATCTACCATACGACTGACCGTTGAGTGCTAATTGTTTGTTTTAGTGAAGGTTAGATCTTCATAATGGCTGCGGCGATAAAGCATTATTATAGTTTTGGCATGCATTATGCATTGACTCTGAAAAGATTGTCTTTAAATTAGCGGGGTTTGAATGAGTGTTAAAAAAACACTAGTGGTGATTGGTAATGGCATGGTGGGTCAGAATTTTCTTGAAACACTGGTAGCCAGTTCGGCTTTTACTGATTATCAAGTGGTTACTTTTTGTGAAGAACCGCGCGTTGCTTATGATCGAGTGCATTTGTCTGAGTATTTTTCAGGGAAATCGGCAGAAGATTTGTCGTTGGTTGAAAGTGGTTTTTTTGAAAAAAATAATATCATTTTACATTTAGGCGATCGTGCGGCACGAATAGATCGTGACAAAAAACAGGTGCTTTCACAAAAAGGTGAACGCATAGCTTACGACAAAGTCGTGATTGCATCAGGCTCTTATCCTTTTGTTCCCCCAATGCCAGGCCATGATCGTGAAGGCTGCTTGGTTTACCGGACGATTGAAGATTTAGAAGCGATAACGGGTGCTGCGAAAAATGCAAAAACAGGGGTGGTGGTTGGCGGCGGCCTGTTAGGTCTTGAGGCCGCTAAGGCGCTTACTGATTTAGGCTTAGAGACTCATGTGGTTGAGTTTGCACCCCGATTGATGGCGGTACAACTTGATGAGGGTGGTGCGGCAATGCTAAGAAGTAAAATTGAAGCGTTGGGCGTTACGATTCATACCAGTAAAAATACCCAGAAGATTATTGATGGTGACCAGGCGATTCATAAAATGTGTTTTGCTGATGGTGATGAACTAGAAACGGACATTGTCCTTTTTTCTGCAGGGATCAGACCACGGGATGACATAGCCCGAGAGAGCTTTTTGGAGGTCGGTCAGCGGGGAGGTATTGTCATAGATAATCAATGCCTGACTTCAGATCCTGATATTTATGCGATCGGTGAATGTGCACTTTGGAATAATCAGATCTTTGGTCTGGTGGCGCCGGGTTACCAAATGGCGCGTACTGTGGTGGCTCAACTGGAACAAAAAGAGGCTGCTTTTTTGGGTGCTGATATGAGCACAAAGCTTAAGTTAATGGGTGTGGATGTCGCCAGTATCGGTGATGCGCATGCAAAGACACAGGGCGCTTTGGTTTACACCTACCAAGATGGGTCCAGTGAGATTTATAAACGCATCGTCGTGAGTGCAGACAAAAAGAATTTATTGGGTGCAGTTCTTGTGGGTGATTCAGCAGGTTACGGAACGCTATTGCAATATTGCTTAAATGGTATTGAATTACCTGAAAACCCCGATGCGCTGATCTTGCCGAGTCGTTCTGATGAGTCGGTGGGCTTAGGGCCTGATGCGTTGCCAGCCTCTGCACAAATTTGTTCCTGTCATGATGTGAGTAAAGGGCAGGTCTGTGAAGCCATTACCACCGGCTGTCAGGATATGGGGGCATTAAAATCTGAAACGAAAGCCGCTACCGGTTGCGGTGGGTGTACGGCTTTGTTGAAATCAGTACTGGATTGTGAACTGGATAAATTAGGTTTTGAAGTTAATACCGATATTTGTGAACACTTCTCCCATACCCGGCAAGATTTGTATAACTTGGTGATGGTTGATGAAATTAAAACCTTTGATGAGCTATTAACGGGCCATGGTCGTGGGCGAGGTTGTGAGGTTTGCCGGCAGGCGGTAGGGTCAATTTTAGCCTCCTACTGGAACGAATATGTTTTAGAAAAGCAGCACTTAGGCGTTCAAGATACTAACGATGTGTATCTGGCTAACATGCAAAAAGACGGTACGTATTCAATCGTACCGCGGGTTACCGGCGGAGAAATCACCCCGCAGATGTTGATTGCCTTGGGTGAAGTGGGTAAGAAGTATGGTTTATATACCAAAATAACCGGCGGTCAACGGATTGATCTGTTTGGTGCCCAAATTAATCAACTGCCCGCAATTTGGGATGAGTTGATTGTCGCGGGTTTTGAAAGTGGCCATGCTTATGGAAAGTCATTGCGTACCGTTAAGTCTTGTGTAGGAAGTACCTGGTGCCGGTTTGGTTTAGATGATAGCGTGAGTCTTGCGATTGAATTAGAAAATCGTTACAAAGGTCTTCGGGCGCCGCATAAAATTAAAATGGCGGTCTCCGGTTGCACACGGGAATGTGCAGAAGCCCAAGGTAAGGATATTGGCGTTATCGCCACTGAACATGGTTGGAATTTATACGTTTGTGGTAATGGTGGTATGAAACCGCGCCATGCTGATTTGTTTGCGACCAATTTAGATAAAGAAACCCTGATCAAGTATATCGACCGGGTGTTAATTTTTTATGTGCGTACGGCTGACCGTCTGCAGCGCACTTCGGTCTGGATGGAAAATATGGAAGGGGGTTTAGATTATTTAAAATCGGTTGTCATTGAGGATCGATTAAATATTTGTGAGCAATTAGAACAACAAATGGATTATGTTATTGAGACCTATCAATGTGAGTGGAAAACAACCTTAGAAAGCCCAGAGCATTTAAAACGTTTTCGACATTTTGTGAATAGTGATCAGTCAGATGAGCATGTGGTCTTTGTTGAAGAGCGGGGTCAGGTCAGACCCGCTAATGAACAAGAACGTGAGCAATTGGTCACGTTTAGTCCGATGGAGGACGCATAAATGACGCAGTGGATAGATGTTTGCAGTGCTGATGATTTACAGCCTAATTCCGGGGTTTGTGCCTTAGTGAATAACCAACAAGTGGCGATATTTTATTTTCCGAATGAAGATAAAATATATGCGATTGGTAACTATGACCCCATTGGCAAAGCCAATGTGTTATCGCGCGGTATGGTCGGTGATATTAACGGTGAGCCGGTAGTCGCCTCGCCACTTTACAAGCAACATTTCAGCTTGCGCTCAGGGCAATGTCTGGAGCAAGACGATCAGGTACCGTGTTATTCCGTACGGTTACACGATGACAGAGTTCAATTGGCAGAATCAACATAAAGAGGGTAATGATGACTTGCAATTTTTATATTACAGATGTTTTTACCAAGCAGGCATTTGGTGGTGCTCAGGTAGCGGTGTTTCCGGATGCCAGTGGCTTAGAAAAAGAACAGATGGCGATTATGGCTAAGGAGTTGAACTTAACCGAATCTGTTTTTGTCATGCCGCCAGAGGAAACAGACAACAGCTACCGCATGTATGTTTTTACGCCTAACGGTGAAGTGGATTTTTCAGGACACCCGATTATTGCAACAGGCTTTGTTTTAGCGTCTTCAGGTGTGATTACATTGGATGAAGCTACTACCGCATTAACGTTGCAACAAAATGCAGGGTCTATTGACGTTACGATTTCTGGGGAAGGAAATCAGCCTGAATTTGTACGATTTAGCCGTCAGTTTTCATCCATCGTGGACCGGTTTGCACCGCGTGATGTTGAATTGGCGCAAATTTTATCGATTGCTCCAGAACTTATTGATAATAAACACTATACGGCGCGACTGGTTTTTTGTGGTGCACCTTACTTAGTGGTTCCAGTCCACAGTTATGAGGCGGTCAGAGAAGCGCGGTTTGATTTTAATGCCTGGAGTCAATCAGTAGCCCCTCAAACGACGGCACAGGAAGTGTTGTTGTTTTCTCGTAAGAGCGCGCATCAGGATATCGATTTTCATTGCCGATTGTTAGGATCAAAAATTTCCCATTACGATGATCCGCCGGTTGGAACGGCAATGCCTGCTTTGGCGGCCTATCTGTGTTCCTATGACCATATTAGAGAAGGGACGTATACTTTTTCAGTTGATCGCGGTGAAGCCAAAAACAGGCGCAGTGTCTTGTCTCTGGAAATGGATAAAAAGGTAGACCAGTTGATGACCCTCCGGTTAGGCGGTGAGGCGGTGTTAGTTGCTGAGGGCAGTATGAAGGTGCCCGATCTGTAAGACCTCAAACATCTTTATTAGTAGTTTTATCGGCCGATAGAGGGGCGTTTATCACCTCTGTTGCTAGATTCGGCTTGAGTTTTCAACGCATTTTTAAATATCAACCTTTGAGATTATAATGAGTCACTTTCTGGATCGTTTGCAATTTTTCAAGAAAAAACAAGAGAGCTTTTCTGATAATCATGGTGAAGTGTCCAATGAAGACCGGTCATGGGAGAAATCCTACCGCCAGCGTTGGCAACATGACAAGATTGTTCGTTCAACGCATGGGGTCAATTGTACCGGCTCATGTAGTTGGAAAATCTATGTTAAAAATGGGTTGGTGACCTGGGAAACGCAGCAGACTGATTATCCTGAAACTCGGCCTGACCTGCCTAATCATGAACCACGAGGGTGTCCGCGCGGAGCGAGTTATTCGTGGTATCTGTACAGTGCTAATCGTTTGCGGTATCCGTTGATACGTAAACGTTTATTGAAATTATGGCGCGCAGCACGGGCAGAAATGGAACCGGTTGATGCCTGGCAATCTATTGTTTCATCCCCAGAGAAAACCGAATCGTATAAATCCAAACGCGGTATGGGGGGCTTTGTTCGTGCACCCTGGGATGAAATGAATGAAATCATTGCCGCAGCGAATGTTCATACGGCTAAAGAATACGGGCCGGATCGCATTGTCGGTTTCTCGCCGATTCCAGCGATGTCCATGGCTTCTTATGCGGCCGGGACACGTTACTTGTCTTTGATCGGTGGAACCTGTTTAAGTTTTTATGATTGGTATTGTGATTTACCACCGAGTTCACCGCAGGTTTGGGGTGAACAAACCGATGTGCCAGAGTCTGCAGATTGGTATAACTCGAATTTTTTATTGTTGTGGGGGTCGAACGTTCCTCAGACCCGAACGCCAGATGCGCATTTCTACAGTGAGGCGCGTTATAAAGGGGTTAAAAGTGTTGTTATTACACCTGATTTTTCCGAGGCATCAAAATTTGCTGATATCTGGTTGGCACCTAAGCAAGGAACCGACGCCGCTTTAGCGATGGCGTTTGGGCACGTTATTCTGAAGAAATTTCATATTGATAATCCCAGTGATTATTTTATTAATTATGTGCGCCAATATACCGATATGCCGATGTTGGTTTGTCTGGAAGATTATCAGGATGGCCACCTTAAAGCAGGACGTTTCTTACGGGCGGCAGATATTGACGGTGCTTTGGGTCAGGACAATAACCCAGAATGGAAAACAATGGCTTATAGCGGTGAGAACTTAGTGGCACCGAATGGTTCAATTGGTTTTCGCTGGGGCGAAAAGGGTCGCTGGAATTTAGAAGAAAAAGAAGGCGAGAAAAATAGCAAAACAGATTTGTTGTTAACCTTAATTGATAAGAAGGATGCAGTGGTATCCGTTGCCTTTCCTTATTTTGGCGCCATAGCACATGAGTATTTTAATAATACCGACCATAGCGAAGTACTTTATCGTAATGTGCCTGTACGTAAGATTAAAACGGCCGAGGGTCAGGAGCTAAGCGTCGCAACAGTCTATGACTTGATGATGGCGCATTACAGCATTGATCGCGGCTTAGGTGGAGATAATGTTGCGACATCTTTTCTCGATGATGTGCCTTATACACCGGGGTGGCAACAGCAGATTACCGGGGTTAAGCCACGGGATGTGATTACTGTAGCGGAGCAATTTGCTGAAAATGCTCATAAGACACAAGGCAAATCGATGGTCATTGTCGGCGCCGGTTTAAATCACTGGTACCATCAAGATATGAACTATCGTAGTTTGATCAATATGCTGATGATGTGTGGTTGTGTCGGGCAGTCAGGGGGCGGTTGGGCACATTACGTGGGTCAGGAAAAATTACGCCCGCAAACCGGTTGGCAACCACTGGCTTTTGCGTTGGATTGGCAGCGTCCGCCTCGGCAAATGAACGGGACTTCTTTTTTCTATAACCACAGTAATCAATGGCGTTATGAAAAAGTTGAATTGAATGAGATATTATCGCCCTTAGCGGACCAGAAAAAATATACCGGCAGTGTTATTGATTATAACGTTCGTGCTGAACGCATGGGTTGGTTACCTTCCGCGCCGCAATTAGCGACTAATCCATTGCACTTAGTTAAGGAGGCACAAAAAGCAGGTCAGGATCCGGTTGATTTTACCGTTAAACAGTTGGAGTCCGGTGCGTTAAAGATGGCTTGTGAGGACCCGGATGATCCGCAGAATTTCTCGGTGAAGAAGGCGGCTTAAAGCCTGAGGAAGTGGTTTGGCATGAACAAGAGAAGACCGGTAAATTAGATTTATTGGTCACGCTTGATTTTCGAATGTCAACAACCTGTTTGTATTCTGATATTGTTTTGCCAACAGCGACTTGGTATGAAAAAGATGATATGAATACCTCGGATATGCACCCCTTTATTCATCCGTTATCAGCGGCTGTTGATCCGGCTTGGGAGGCACGTAGTGACTGGGATATTTATAAAGGTATTGCCAAGAAATTTTCTGAGGTTTGTGTCGGTCACTTAGGCGTAGAAAAAGATGTCGTGACCGTGCCAACCATGCACGATACCCCGGGTGAGTTAGGGCAGCCGTTAGGGGTGACCGAATGGTCGAAAGGAGAATGCGCAGCGATACCGGGTAAGACCATGCCAAATATTACCGTTGTCGAACGGGATTATCCTAATACCTATAAACGTTTTACCGCCTTAGGACCGTTAATGGCGAAGTTGGGTAATGGCGGCAAAGGTATTCATTGGAATACCGAATCGGAAGTGGAATTGTTGGGTAAACTCAATCATAAAATATTGGATGAAGGGGTCTCTAAAGGCATGCCGGCGATTGAGACAGCGATTAATGCCTGTGAAGTTATTTTAACACTCGCGCCTGAAACCAATGGTCAAGTTGCCGTTAAAGCTTGGGAAGCGTTAGGGGAAAAAACCGGGCGGGATCATACCCATCTGGCAAAATCGAAGGAAGATGAGAAAATTCGTTTCCGCGATATTCAGGCGCAACCACGAAAAATTATTTCATCGCCGATATGGAGTGGGTTAGAAGACGAGCATGTGAGCTATAACGCAGGATATACCAATGTTCATGAGTTAATTCCTTGGCGTACGATAACGGGTCGCCAACAATTTTATCAAGATCATGAGTGGATGATTGCTTTTGGAGAGGGGTTTTCAACCTACAGGCCGCCCATTGATACCAAAACGGTACGGCCCTTAATGAATAAAAAACCCAATGGCCATCCTGAGATTGCATTGAACTGGATTACCCCGCATCAGAAATGGGGGATACACAGTACTTATACCGATAACTTGTTGATGCTGACTTTGTCACGGGGCGGACCGATTATCTGGATGAGTGAGATTGATGCCAAGAAAGTGGGGCTTGAAGATAATGACTGGATTGAGGCCTTTAATGTTAACGGCGCATTGACCGCCCGTGTGGTGGTGAGTCAGCGCGTTAATGAGGGCATGACCATGATGTATCATGCGCAAGAGCGAACCGTTAATGTTCCGGGTTCAGAAACAACAGGGACTCGGGGCGGAATGCATAATTCAGTGACCCGGACCGTCTTAAAACCGACCCATATGATTGGCTCGTACGCACAGCAATCTTATGGCTTTAATTATTATGGAACCGTCGGTTCAAACCGTGATGAATTTGTCATCGTACGTAAAATGAATGATGTGGATTGGCTTGATGAAGAGTCTGTTGACGGTGCCACTCAAGAGAAAGAGGTTGCTCAATGAAAATTCGTGCACAGATAGGGAAAGTTCTGAATTTAGATAAATGTATTGGCTGTCATACCTGTTCAGTGACCTGTAAAAACGTTTGGACGTCTCGGGAAGGAATGGAATATGCTTGGTTTAATAATGTAGAAACAAAGCCGGGTATTGGTTATCCCAAGGAATGGGAAAATCAGAGCATTTGGAACGGGGGTTGGACCCGTAAAAAGAGTGGTGCTATTGAACCTAAGATCGGGGGTAAATGGCGTATTCTGGCGAACATCTTTGGTAACCCTGATTTGCCAGAGATTGATGATTATTATGAGCCCTTTGATTTTGATTATCAGCATCTACATAATGCGCCAGAAGGTAAGCATCAACCCACAGCAAGGCCCCGGTCGTTAATAACCGGTAAGCGTATGCAAAAAGTGGAATGGGGACCTAATTGGGAAGAAATTCTGGGTACGGAATTTGAGAAACGTAGTAAGGATATTAACTTTGAAAATATCCAGAAAGAAATCTACGGTGAGTTTGAAAACACCTTCATGATGTATTTGCCGCGTTTGTGTGAGCATTGTCTTAATCCGACCTGTGTGGCGAGTTGTCCCTCGGGCGCCATTTATAAGCGTGAAGAAGACGGCATTGTATTAATTGATCAGGACAAGTGTCGTGGTTGGCGGATGTGTATTTCCGGATGTCCCTATAAGAAAATATATTTCAATTGGAAGTCCGGTAAATCTGAGAAATGTATTTTTTGTTATCCGCGTATTGAAATGGGTGAGCCGACAGTTTGTTCAGAAACGTGTGTGGGCAGAATCCGTTACTTGGGTGTTATTTTGTATGATGCCGATCGTATTAAAGAAGTGGCGAGTACCGAGTCGGAACTGGATTTATATGAGCAGCAATTGGAACTCTTTTTAGATCCGCATGACCCTGCTGTGATTGAGCAAGCACGTAAAGACGGCATACCGGAGAATTGGTTAGAGGGCGCAAAAGCGTCACCGGTTTACAAAATGGCAATGGATTGGAAAATTGCTTTTCCTTTGCATCCGGAGTATCGAACCCTGCCAATGGTTTGGTATATTCCGCCGTTGAGCCCAATACAAGCCGCTGCAGACAGCGGTAAGTTGGGGGTAAACGGTATTATTCCGGATGTTGATTCGCTGCGCATTCCAGTTAAGTATCTGGCGAATATGTTAACGGCGGGTGATGAAGCACCGGTGACATTAGCGTTGAAACGGATGTTGGCCATGCGGGCTTATAAGCGTGGGCAGCACGTTGACGGTATTAACGACACAACCGTTTTGGATGCTGTTGATTTGACAGAAAAACAGGTGGAAGAGATGTACCGTTATATGGCTATTGCCAATTATGAGGATCGTTTTGTTATTCCAACGGCTCACCGTGAACAGGCGATGGATGCATTCCCAGAACGCGGCGGTTGTGGTTTTAGTTTTGGTGATGGCTGCAGTAATGGGACTAGTGATCTGAACTTATTTGGCACCAAAAAAACCAATGAGGTTTCAATTGCTATCGAGACCATTAAAAAATATGAGCCGGGGGTTAGAATTCCACCGGTAACACCTGAAAGTATAGGGGATTAAGACCATGAATACTTTAAAAGTACTTGGAGCCTTGATGTCTTATCCCGAACAAGATTTGTTTGGTTATCGCGATGATATGACTGCAATTCTGGAGCAAGAGCAGTTGTTAGAACTGTCGCTACACAATCAGTTAATCACTTTTATTAACGACTTGTGTGCTCAGGATCTAATGGATGCGCAGTCAGAATATGTGGAATTATTTGATCGGGGTCGGACACTGTCTTTGTTATTGTTTGAGCATGTGCACGGTGAGTCACGTGATCGGGGTCAAGCCATGGTCGATTTATTAGCGGTTTATAACGATAACGGTTTCGAGTTAACAGCCAATGAATTGCCGGACCATATTCCTTTGTTTCTTGAGTATTTGTCTCAGCGACCGGTTGTAGAAATTAAGCGATGGTTAGGGGATGTTGAACATATTATAGGGTTACTGGCAGTGCGCTTAGAGCAGCGCGAACACCCGTATCAAGTTATCTTTCAGAGTCTGTTGGCGGTGACGGGGGCAACCGTGGATTTGAACAAAATACGCAGTTCTGTTGCCGGTGAAGTCCCTGACAACACGCCAGAAGCAATGGATAAGGTTTGGGAGGAAGAAGCGGTGCGTTTTGGCGGCGATGATCCAAAAGGCAGTTGTTCACCGTCAATGCCAAGAGCGAATGAACAGCGGGTGTCGGTAGATTCGATTAAACGAAATAGTCGTCCTAATTAATGTCACTCATGGCGATGGGTACAGTGATCTGGAAAAGAATACATTGGGGAGTTTTTTTATGAATTATATGAATGATTTATTGTTTGGTGTCTATCCTTATCTGGCAGGGACTATTTTTTTGTTGGGAAGTTGGATCCGTTTTGATAAGGATCAATACTCATGGAAAGCGGGTTCAAGTCAGATGTTAAGCAGTAAAGGTTTTCGTAAAGCGAATACCCAGTTTCATGTGGGTATTTTGTTATTGTTTGTGGGTCACTTGTTTGGCTTACTAACCCCCCCATCGGTTTATCATGCTTTCGGTCTGACCACTGAAATAAAACAATTGATTGCTATGGTTATGGGTGGAATCTTTGGAATTCTTTGTTTTTTAGGAATGACCGCTTTAGTTAAGCGGCGTTTGACAGACCCGCGGGTCAAAGCAACCAGTAATCGTAGTGACGTTTTTATCTTGTTATTGATTTATGTTCAGTTGATTTTGGGGTTGTTGAGTATTTTTGTTTCCGGTGCGCATATGGATGGCCAGCAAATGTTGTTATTAGCCGAATGGGCGCAACAAATTGTGACCTTTCATGGGGGTGCGGCAGATGCTCTCTTAGAAGTCAATTGGCTTTATAAATTGCATATCTTTGTTGGTTTAACGATGTTTTTTGTCTTCCCGTTTACCCGGTTAGTACATGTATGGAGTGCACCTATTTGGTATTTTGGTCGGAATTTTCAAGTGGTTAGGAGGCGGTCTTGAGTATGGCAAGCAATAAGTTAAATGTTGAAATTGTAGTGGAACCGCCGGCACCGATAGAGATTTCTGTGAATGGGGAAGTTATTGCGGAGAGTGAAATTGCTGCAGAAATGCAGTATCACCCAGCAGGCTCTCAAGAAGAGGCTTATCATTTAGCCGCCAGAGCATTAGTGATTCGTCAGCTGTTATTACAGCGAGTACGTGAGCGCACGGGGGTTGAGCAGGACCATGAATTGGACGTGGAGTCGGCGATTGAGGCTCTGATTGAACAAGAAGTACAAGTGCCACAATCAGATTTAGACAGTTGCCGGCAATATTTTGAAAATAATCAGCAAAAATTTAAGACTGAGGATTTGATTGAAGCCAGCCATATTTTATTACCGGCGGCACCCGATGATGTTAAGGAACGTCGACGTATGCGTGAGTTAGCCGATGAAATTTTGCTGGCGCTGAGTCAGGGAAGTTCATTTAAAGAGCAGGCCAATCGTTATTCTGTGTGCCCATCCAAGAAAGATGGGGGCCATTTAGGGCAGTTAACACGGGGGCAAACGGTTGAGGAATTTGAACGTCAGGTTTTTTCATTAACCGAAACAGGTGTTGCAAAAAAACCGATTGAGTCACGATACGGGTTTCATGTCGTTCGAATTGATCAGCGTGTTGAAGGTGAACTCATGCCATTTTTAGCCGTCAAAGAAAAAATTGCAGATTATTTGCAAGAGCGGGTCAGACGTAAGGCGATTAGTCAATTTATTGAATTCACGGCCAGTGAGTTAGAAATAAGCGGCTTTAACCTGAACGTGTCGGATTCGCCGTTAATTCAATAATTTTAAATTTAAAATAGATTAAGTATTATGCTCTTTGGTCGTCATCAAAAAAATCCGATTAAGATTGCTGATAAAGGAATAGTAAAGTGGTCTTATTCGACTTGTGGCTATTGCTCCACGGGTTGTTCTATAGAAATTGGTATTAACAAGGACGGCAAACCGGTTGCCTCAAGAGGGGTTGCTGATGCCGATGTTAATCGAGGGAAATTATGTGTCAAAGGACTCTTTGAGCATGA